>ERZ808046.396-NODE-396-length-42348-cov-4.715739_pt1 | contig 42348 bp, 43 predicted proteins | sample MGYA00380196_ERZ808046 | MGnify/ENA primary metagenome ERZ808046 (study PRJEB31490, sample SAMN06133421) | mouse gut metagenome | isolation source: Z6_2 | host: mice | place: China: Chengdu | collected 2015-05 ...
GAAAGGGATTAACAAAAGAAAAAGAGCTGAACGCTCTAAATAATTAATAAAAATTACTTAGTCGTTACAGCCCCTTTCTATTTGACAAATATGTTTTTTACTATCCTTATCATAAGTAATACCTATCAAAAGTAAGTTATATAAATATTTTTCTAAGCCAAAATAATATTCTTTTCCTTTAATCTGGGTGATTGCTGTTTCTACTTCCTGATTCCATTTTAATTCAATAATCATTGCTGGTTTATCTCCTTTAGGAATAAACACCATATCTGCAAATCCTTTCCTTGCTGGTAATTCTTTTACTATTGTATAAAAATCCCTCGAACGATAATATGCTAGTGATATAGTATAGCTTAAAGCATTTTCATCATTATACTGTAATAACGATGTTTCCAAATGAGCTTGTTCAATATAATAAGCAACTTTTTCTTCATTTAAATTCCATGTTGCTTTTAAAAGCTCATCACTGTTTATCAAAGCAGTAGTTGTTTTTCCCCATGAAGAATTTTTAACTGATTGAACAAATGAATCTATAACCTCTTTATTAGGTATACATACTTCTTTTGTATCCTGATTATAAGCTAAATATCCTAAATGAACCAACAAAGTAAACACATCATCTTTTGATTTGAAGGAAGTCATATCATTTTGAAATGATGTTGTTTGAATATTAACCTTTTCCCCTGACAATAATCGTATGATATCATCCTTAAGCCCATCAAAATTCATATCAATATAAATCTGTAAAGCTTCATATGTTTCTGTTGATGTCCAATAATTATTAAATATTCTTCTAGTAATTGAAGCAACTACTGACCTAGGTGAAAATACTGATATCTCTTTTGTTAATTGATAACCATCATACCACTGTTTCAGTATATCAAAACTAACATCATACTTTGCACATAAGTTCTTGACTTCCTTTTCTGTAAAACCCATAAATTCATAAAGTATACCTGGATCAATCATTGAAATTTCATCAAACACATTTAAAGCACTATGTGTCCCATACTTTTTAATCGGCAGGATTCCTGTCATATAAGCAAGTTCTATATAAGGTTTTTCTTTCAATAGATTTCTTAAAAAATCTAAATATTGATTCTGTGCTTCTTTATTCTGAGAATATTCCCTGAAGATATAATCCCATTCATCAATAATAAATATGAATGTCTTGTGAGTTTGATTGTATATATCATTAAGAACTCTAACTAATTTTGTTTTATCAAAATACAATAAATCCTTATATTCTATAAGTAATTTTCAAATAAGTGAGTCATTTACTAATTGTATCATTTTTTCGATATCATATGTTTCACTTAAAAAATCCTGCATATTTAAATTAATAACATTATGCTGATTTAAATGTTTTTGATATAACTCAGTTTCACTAATTTTCAAATTATCAAATAATTCTAATGAATCACACCCTCTAGAATAATATACAACTAGCATATTTGCATCTGTACTCTTTCCACAGCGTCTTGGTCTTGAAACACAAACATTGCATATTAGTGTTAATTACCTTATCTGTATACTCAATCAACAATGATTTATCTACATATATTTCACTATTTATTGCTATTTCAAAAGATTTATTTCCTGGATTTAAATAAACTGACATACAATCACCCTTTCCATATCATTATACCACCTTTATATCTAAAACACTTCTTTTATTTTTCTTACTTTTTTGATTCGCAATAAAAAAGCTGAACAAAATAATTTTAAGTTATTTTATCCAGCATTATTTTAATTATTCAAAATAATCAAATTCAAAATCAGCAATTGTTACATTATCTCCATCTTTAGCTCCAGCATCTCTTAAAGCTTCATCAACCCCCATATTTCTTAGCTTGATTAATAAACGCTTTAATGAATCATCACTAACTAGCGAAGTCATAGCAACCATTCTCTCAATCCGTTTACCAGTAATTTTCCAGTTTCCATTACCTAAATTATGTAATTCAAATGGTTTTTCTTCTTCATCTTCCATTGTATAAAGAACAGTATTTTGTTCATTATCTTCCTCCAATGTAAATACTGGAGTAGCTGCTAAAGTATCAGCAATTGCATATAAAACCTGATCTACACCATCATGGATAATAGCACTAATTGGAAAAACCTTAACATCCTCACCAACTAATTCTTTAAAACGAGCAAGATTTTCCTCAGCCCCTTCTTCATCCATTTTATTAGCAACAACAATTTGTGGACGTTCCAATAAACGATATTGATACTCACTTAACTCTTTATTTATTGTTACATAATCTTCATAAGGATCTCGACCATCAACTGCCCCCATATCAATAATATGAACAATTACTCGACAACGTTCAATATGTCTTAAAAACTGATGACCTAACCCTTTTCCTTGAGCAGCACCTTCTATCAATCCAGGTAAATCAGCCATAACAAAACTGCGACCATCCTTTACCTGAACAACCCCTAAATTAGGAACAATAGTAGTAAAATGATAATCAGCTATTTCTGGGCGGGCTCTTGATACTACTGAAAGTAGTGTTGATTTACCAACTGAAGGAAATCCCACTAATCCTACATCAGCTAATAACTTTAATTCGCATTGTAAATCAAATTTTTCACCTGGTTCACCACGTTCACAAATTTGTGGTGCAGGATTTCTAGAAGTTGCAAAACGAGCATTTCCACGACCTCCACGACCACCTTTAGCAATTACCACACGTTGCTTATCTTCTGTTAAATCTGCCATGATCTTATTTGTTTCTTCATTGATTATCACTGTTCCAACAGGTACTTTAATCAGTGTATTAATAGCATCTTTACCATGCATTTTTTTAGCCATTCCATTTTGTCCAGCGGGAGCTTTATATAAACGATTATATTTTAAATCCAATAATGTTGATAATGAAGTTGTTGCTTCAAAAATAACACTACCACCTTTTCCGCCATCACCACCAGCTGGTCCACCTTTAGGGACATGAGCCTCTCGTCTAAATGCAACAGTTCCATCTCCACCTTTACCAGCTTCTACTCTAATTTTTGCTTTATCAATAAATTGCATAAATCCACCTCTTTTCTTATTATTCTCCAATTGACACAAAAAAATCCCTTTTCAGGGATTAAATTATGCAGCTGGATAAACTGAAACTTGTTTTCTATCTCTACCAAGTCTTTCGAATTTTACAACTCCATCAACAGTAGCAAATAAAGTATCATCTCCACCTTTACCTACGTTAGTACCTGGATGAATTTTAGTTCCTCTTTGTCTATAAATAATAGACCCTGCAGTACAAAATTGCCCGTCAGATAATTTAGCTCCTAATCTTTTTGATTTAGAATCACGACCATTTTTAGTTGACCCTACCCCTTTTTTAGAAGCGAATAATTGTAAATCTAATTTGAACATCATATGTTACACCTCCATTTTAGATATCTTAATAAATTGGCCATAGTTTTCAACCATCGTATCTAAAGTTACTTCAAGTGTCTCTAGCACCACTTGACAAACTTCATCTACTTGATTAACAACTATATTTATATATCCTTCATCAATCTCAATTGTTCCAATACGCTTATCTAAAAAGCCTTTTTTAGATAACATATTCAATACCCCAACTCCAGCAGTAGATACTCCAGCACAGACTAAGTCTTTACCATATACATCACTACCAGCATGTCCAGTTATTTTGAGATTAATAATATGATTTTGTTTTTTTTTAATTAATACATTAATCATTATCCATTGATAGCATTGATCACTAATTTTGTATATGGTTGTCTGTGCCCTTGTTTTTTGTGGTAATGTTTTTTAGCATTATATTTATAAATAACAACTTTCTTTTCTTTACCATGTTTTTCAACAGTAGCATCTACAGTAGCCCCTTCAACATAAGGAGTACCTAATTTAGTAGTTTTATCTCCTATTAATAATACTTTATCAAAAACCACTTTTTCTCCTGCTTCAACATCTAATTTTTCTACAAAAATAGTATCACCAGCTTCAACTTTAATTTGTTTTCCACCTGTTTCAATAATTGCGTACATATCGCACCTCCTATTAATATTCTAAGACTCGCCAACCAAGGCAGCATTGCTTTAATACCTCTTATGTGCGGTTGTAGCTAGAGGTCTACAACATTAGTGATTATATTAAATTTATCTAATAAAGTCAATCAGTTTTAAGTTTTTTTATTAAAAAATGTAGAACCTGCTCTTCTTGGTATGTTTTGCCATTTATTATATAAATATTATTATAAGGTCGATAAAAACTGTACTTGCGATTTATTTTATAAAGTTTATATTTATTTTGGTGGAATCGATTTAAATAAAGGCGGATGATCATATACCGAAATTCTTTTATATATTCATAATTTGCATATAATAAATAAAAATATACAAGTAAATATCCAATTTCATTATATAATACAATCAATACCGATAAGGATAATAATGATATTTTTATTTGCAATTTAATTGCTTGATAATAATCTTTAACCAATGATAATAAAAGCAATAACATTTTAGAGCCATCTAGTGGATAAATTGGTAAAAGATTAAAAATAAAGACTAAACGATTTACCTCCAATAGATATTGACTTCCAATAAATATTTCAATAATAAAATAAATAGGTAAATGAACCGCTAAACCTGCCATCACCATAATTAATTCTTCACATATATGATGAATCCCATAATCATTTACACTTAAAAAAGCACCAAAAGGAAAGATCTCAACTTTATCAATTTCAAAATCAAACTTTTTAGCAAAATAATAATGACCATACTCATGAACACAAACAATAATCAGTGCACTAATATAATTAAAAAAATTATCATTTAAGACACTAATTAAAAGATAAATCAAAGTAAAAGGATGGATATACCAATTATTCCATCCTTTGATACTCTTCATAACTTATCTCTTTACCAAGATGCTCAAATTGTAAAATAAACTTTTTATCATAACTTCCTAGTACCATCCCTTGATCAACCTCATCATATAATGCCACCATCACATTATTAATTTCACTATAAGTAATTGATACATTATTTTTACCTAAAATAACTACATAACCACCTAAACTCTCATCTGTTCCTGTTTCAATAACACGACCAGCTTCTATACTTAAAACCTCATTACTATTATTTTTATAATAATCATCTTCTACATGCTGATAACTAATTTCACTTGACACACTCACATCATCAGAAGGTAGAAAAGAAAATAGTGTATCTGATATCCAGCTTGTAACCATCTTATAATTAGCATCATTTAAAATCATTTTTTTTAAATTTGAACCAGGGTTTAATTTAACATATGATACTGAAACTAAAACTACTAAAATCACAACCATAAACTTAACCATAAAATTATAAAAACATTTAAAATTATCATCATTCAATGGTTGTTTAATTTGACGCCTTTTTTGCATTCTTTTTCTTACATCATCAAGATCATTCATCATATCACCTAATTCATTATATGAAACCAATTAAATTAAAGACTTGATTTATGAATAAAAAAATCGACGAATTAAACTCTTCTTTTTATATTTAAAATATGGTACCTGATGTCCTAATAAACGTTTAGAAATATTAATAAAACAATTATGTAATAAATGATGTTCATTCAAAAAAATTGGTACACCTCGATTATTAGCCTCTATCATATCATGACTATCATATACAATTCCAAGTAATGGCAATGATAATATTTCTTTAGCATCATTGATTGTTAGTGAACGAGAACTTTCGATATCATCAACATTTACCTTATTAATAATCATATTAATTGTATTAATTCCTTTTTTCATCAATAATCCCACTACACGATCAGCATCACGTAAAGATGAAACATCAAGATTCACTACCACTATTGCTTCATCAGCTAATGAAGCAGAGTATTCAAACCCCTTTTCCACTCCTGCTGGACTATCTACTATAATAAAATCAAAATCTTTGTTTAATCTTTCTATTAAAGAATTCATTATTTCAGTATCTAAATTTTCAAACGATAATGACTTACAAGAAGGTAATAAACTTAAACCAGCTATTCTTTTATCTTTTACCAATACTTGTTCAATCGTACAACGACCCTCAACAACATCATTCAAATCATAAACAACTCTGTTTTCTAAACCCATCATGACATCAAGATTTTTAAGACCAAAATCACCATCAATCAAACAAACCTTAAACTTAGAAAAAGCTAGGGCACTAGCCAAATTAACACTTATACTACTTTTACCTACCCCGCCTTTACCAGAAGTAACTACAATAACTCTAGACATAAATCATGTCCCCCTTATCTAAGAATATTTCATTGTCTTTATAATAAAGCATCGTAAGCTCAGAACTTGTATAACTTTGTCGAGAAACTCCATTAATTCTAATATGAGCATTTTTAAAACACTGACCACTAATTCTTGATTTTGCATTAACACCTTCAATAAAACCACTTACACGACCCATTACATATAATTTTCCACTAAAACGTACGATTGCTCCTGGGTTTATCTGCCCAATTATTAATGTATCTTGATTTATTTCTAATACTTCACCTGAATGAATTGTCTTTTTAATTACTTTAATATCATTCTTTTGTTCTTTTTTTACCATATTAATGCCATCAAATAATAAAACTTGTTTTTCAAATAATAACTCTAATAATTTTGACAGTTCATGAACACTCAAAATTCGACTTTTAAAGTCAAAAAAAGCCCTTGGAAAATAACCATCACTTTTAAGTAACGGAGACTCTAAAAGGCTTTCTAACTCACTCATTAAACTATTAAATTCTTGACTATCATCAAAAACAAAAACTAGATGACCACTAACCCCTTTTACTTTGATATGCATTGACTTTTCCCTCGAATCCTAATTTCTTATGGATAAAATATATCGGAGCAATCAAAAACATATTGACTACTACTGTCGGTAATAAACGATTTACCACAAAGGTTGCAATTGAAAGCTGTGTTATATTAGTTATCCACACTAACCAATATAGCACAATCTCTTGCACGATTATTGTCACAATTACAGTTATAAACATTTCTAAAAGGGTAAAAGTTGCTAATTTTGTATATCTTTTACCTAAAAAAGCATATAAACAATATAATAAAACATAAATTAATAAACTATTAGCATAAACAACTGCATAATACAATCCAGTAACTGTTGCAAAAATATAACGATGCTCATCACCAATCGTATTATTTAATAATGTAAACATCATCAAACCAATACAAGGAATAATTGTGATCCCAGATTTATCAAAATTAAATGGAATATAATAATTGATTACACTATCAACCATAAAACTTAAAGCCATTACTAAATAATATCGATATAATTTCTTATTCATCGACATTTCCTCTAAACACTACTGATACATAACTTAAATCACTAAAATCCTCTGCTGGCTTAACCTTAAGTGTTTTTGTTGTTCCATCTCTAGAAGAATCAAGACCCTCAAAAGTACCAATATATATTCCTTTTGGTGCTTTTTGATCACCACCCAATCCAGAAGTAATAACTTTAGCATTATCCTCTAATTTATCAATATTGCTTAACAATGTAACTTCATAACATTTACTTTCAACATCATAACGTTTTAATAAACCATAAATATTTTGATCACCATTTATAATTTGAACAGGTAAATCAGATATTGGTTTTTCAGTTGTTAATAATTGAACAGTAGCACTAACTTCAGTAACTGATGTTACTTTCCCCACCATTCCTTTAGAAGCAACAACAACCATATCCTTACTTACTCCTGCCATACTTCCTAAATCAATAGTTATTTCATTAGTCCAGCTACTAGCATCTCGAGCAATTACTGTAGCAGTTTTTACATTATATTCAGTAGGTAAATGATCAAGTTTTGTAATCTTTTTCAAATCTTCAATTTCATTAGATAATACATCAGTATTAACCTCTACACTTGCATATGCTGCTAACTTAGCTCTCAAGATCTTGTTTTCATTATATACATCTTTTAATTCATTATACTCATTAAACAAATTACTCACAAATTCGATTGGTTTTTTTATTACATAATACTCTACCACGGCTATTGAATCACTAATCATTCTTTCAATTCCCCACTGTGTTCTAGAAAATATTAAGGAAATACTTGAAAAAACAATAATGGCAACCGTAATTATCAAAATAATTCTTCTATTTCGTTGTTTCTTTCGATTATTCAAATTATCACCTCACACGTCCACTTCATTATAAGGCATTAATATAAAATAATCAATTAACTTTAAACCTCAAAAATCTCTTTTGATGCAAAACTATAAAATTTATTTCTTCCAATAATCAAATGATCAACTACTTCTATCTCTAATTCATCAGCCATTTTATATAATCGCTCAGTTGTTTCAATATCCTGAAGTGAAGGCTCAGGATTACCAGAAGGATGATTATGAATAACCATGATTCGACTACTACCACAAATCAAAGCTTCTTTAAATAATTCCCTCCCACTAATAATAGAGATATTATTACTACCTATAAATACAGTTTTTTCTTTCATCACTTCTAATCTTGAATTTAGACAAAGAACAATTACACGCTCTTGTTGTTCAAACATTAATTTATCTTTAACTAACACATAGCCATCTTTAGGTTCTTTAATAACAGGCATTGTCATTTGGGTATTTTTTAATCTTTTTGTAAGTTCAATTACTGCTAATATTTCTATCGCTTTAGCTTTTTTTATCCCATTAATTGAAACAAGCTGGTGATAAGTAATATCTTTTAAATAATTTAAACCTCCAACCTCATTAATTACCCGTTGTGCTAATTCTAATACTGATTCCTGTCTACTGCCTGTTCTTAAAATCAAAGCTAAAAGCTCTACATTATTTAAACTTTCTATCCCATAATGATATGCTTTTTCACGTGGCCGTTCTTCTTGAGGATAATTTTTTATCTTCATGAACTTAACTCTTTGATAATCGCTTCATAGTTTTGTTGTTCAATAACTTCTTTAAAATCACTAGTAAAATTAACTTGTTTAACTACACAAGTAATTCCTTTTTCACTAATAACATTTCCCATTTTTTTAGCTTCCTCCTCATTTAAAAATACTCCTGCAATAACAACAAAATTATTATCTTTTTGATACCTATAATTAGGTTGCTGTAAATCTGTTAGTTTTTTAATCATCTCATTTGCATTTTCTTCCTGTTTATAAATTCCAATCTGTACTATGTAAGCATTGACATTACTCGTAATTGATGAAAAAAACTTTAAATAGAAACTACCAAATAATATTGATAATGCTACAGCTAATACTACAATAAATCTAATTATCTTCATATTCTACCTCCAATAAAGAATATGCAAATAATTATAAAATATGAAAGGCTTTTAGCCTTCCATATTAACGATGTCTTGTAATAGAATAATGCCCTTTTAATAATCTCGCCACATTAATTGCTGTTGCAACAGCAATCACTGAAACAACAAACGGAATTACAAAACCACCACTGACTTGCATTTGTGATGAAACAGGCAATTCCTTCATTCTATCGCCATTCAATTGAAATAATCCTTGGAATTGATAGTCGCCCAGCCGCTGACTTAGCCATCTTATAAACTGCTGTACCCATTATCACACAAAAAAATACTGTCGTAAATCCACCACCAGATATTTGCATCTGACTACTTAATTGTAATTCATTCATCTTTTTTCCTCCTCTTTTATTTCAGGCCACACATCCACTAAACCTCTTATTATTATTTACAATATAATTACCAATTTTACTTTATAAAAAATAAATTATTATTAAAAAATAAACCATATTGTATGTAAAAGGGCTTTAGTGAGTAAATAATCTATTAGAATTGAATAAAAAAGGCTGACAACCTTTCAATAGTTAAAATACTATTAAGTCGTTACAGCCTCTTAATTATTACATTAACTCAATTTTTTCTTTAACAGCATCATATTTAGATTGATAATCTGCTAATTTATTTTTTTCTAATTCAACTTTTTCTTTAGGTGCCTTAGATGTGAATTTTTCATTAGAAAGCATATTTTGACAACGTTTTATTTCACCCTCAAGTTTTTTCAACTGTGTCAATAATTTTTCTTTTTCTGCATCTTTATCAATATAATCACCCAATTCTACAAGTAAAGAATTACCACCTTTAATTGTAATATTAGCTACTTCTCCACCTGTTTCCAAATTATATCCCTGACATACAGCATTACATAATTTTTTTATGTATGGTAAACATTGATTCATTATTTCTTCTAAAGCTATATCTTTAGTATTAATAGAATAAGGCATTTCAATTGAATTTTTAATTGTATATTGTGTTCTAATTTCTCTAATTCCTTTTACAATATCAATTAAATATATAAATTGATCATTTATTGTTTCATCATTAAATTGTTTATTCACTTCTGGCCATGAAGCAATACAAATAGATTCTTCTAAATGAGGAATTGTTTGGAAAATTTCTTCTGTTACAAATGGCATAAACGGGTGTAACATCTTCACAATTGCATTTAGTACATAAACCAAAGTATTTAAACTCGCTTGTTTTTCTTCATCATTATCACTATTTAAATGAACCTTTGTAAGTTCAATATACCAAGAGCAAAAATCGTCCCAAATAAACTTATACAATTCGCTACCTACATTAACAAACTCAAATTTATCCATATTAATATCAACTTCACGAATAACTTCATTTAAACGATTTAAAATCCATTTATCACATAAGTTAAGATTTTCAAAAGATAAATCTTCATATTTCATTTCATCATCAATATTCATTAAAACAAATCTTGCACTATTCCAAATCTTATTAATAAAATTCCATGACGATTCTAGCTTTTCAGGAATATAACGTAAATCCATTCCTGGTGCTGAATTGGTTGTTAAAAAGAAACGTAATGTATCAGCACCATATTCATCAATAACATCCATTGGGTCTACACCATTACCTAATGATTTAGACATCTTTCTTCCCTGTTCATCACGAATTAATCCATGAATTAAAACATGTTCAAACGGTCTTTGTTCAGTAAAATGTAATGATTGGAAGATCATTCTACTTACCCAGAAGAAAATAATATCATAACCAGTTACAAGGGTATTAGTTGGAAAATAACGCTTAAATAACTCACTATCTACATTAGGCCACCCTAAAGTTGAAAACGGCCAAAGAGCACTAGAAAACCAGGTATCTAAAACATCTTCATCTTGTTTCCAATTTTCTATATCTTCTGGAGCTGTCTTACCTACATAAACTTCCCCAGTAACTTTATGATACCAGGCTGGTACTTGATGTCCCCACCATAACTGTCGAGATATACACCAGTCTTCAATATTTTCCATCCACTGATTAAATGTTTTTTCAAATCGTTCTGGTACAAAATTTACTTTTGAATCTTTTAACTGATTATGTAATGCTGCTTTAGCAAGTGGTTCCATTTTAACAAACCACTGTTTAGATAAATATGGTTCAACGATTGCATTACTTCTTTCTGAATGCCCTACCTGATGCATATGTTTTTCAATATGATCAACTACTCCAGCTGCTTTAAAATCAGCCACTAATGCTTTACGACATTCAAAACGATCCATTCCCTGATACTTATGAGCCATTTCATTCATTGTACCATCATCATTCATACAAATTGGCATTTCTAAATTATATTTTTTTGCTAAAGCAAAGTCATTAGGATCATGAGCAGGTGTACATTTCATTACTGCTGTTCCAAACGACATATCAATATAACTATCTGCCATGATTGGTAAAGGTTCACCATTAGCTGGATTAATTGCTTTTTTACCAACTAAATGCGTATATCTTTCATCATCAGGATGAACAAAAATTGCCTGATCTGCAAACATTGTTTCTGGACGAGTTGTTGCAATAATTAGTTGTTCATCACTATCAACGATTTGATATTTAAAATAATACATTGCCCCTTCAATTTCTTTGTGAATAACTTCAATATTACTTAAAGCAGTTCGTTGCACTGGATCCCAGTTAATAATTCTTTTCCCTTGATAAATCAATCCTTCATTATATAATTTAACAAATACTTCTTTAACTGCATCACTCAAACCATCATCCAAAGTAAAACGCTCTTTAGAATAATCCAATGATAATCCTAATTTTTCCCACTGTGAACGAATAATAGAAGCATACTCCTCTTTCCAAGACCAGGCTTTCTCTAAGAAACCTTTACGTCCTAGATCATAACGTGAAATACCTTCTTCTCGCATTCTAGCCTCAACTTTAGCCTGTGTTGCAATTCCAGCATGATCCATTCCTGGTAACCATAGCGCATCATATCCCTGCATTCTTTTATAACGGATAATCATATCTTGCAAAGTTGTATCCCAAGCATGCCCTAAATGTAATTTTCCAGTTACATTAGGAGGGGGAATTACTATCGCATAAGGTTTTTTACTAGTATCACCAGCTTCAAAATACTTTTTGTCAATCCAATGCTGATATTTTCCTTCCTCAACCTTATGGTGATTGTATTTTGGTTCTAATTGTTTACTCATCAGTCTTTACCTCCATATCAATAAAATCATTTTTATTCTCTCTAATATATTTTCCTGTTTTCAATACAATATCAGATGATTTAAGCACTGACTTTAATTCATCAGTAAAGTCAGCAAAATTGTATTTACCATAATCACTATCATCATCTATTTCTGTATCCTCATCATTTTCAATCATTACTGCCAATTTTTCAGCAGCCTCCATTAATTCTACAACATCATGGCAGCCAACAGCTTCAAATGCTTCTTTAACATAAGATCGATATATACAGTAAGGTTCTTGAATAAAAAAAGTGTGGATCGAACCTTGATTCCCTTTCATTGAAGCTTCAACTTGACAAATCGTATAAACCAATAACTCTCCATGAGTTAAAATATCTTTTAAACTGCCTTTAATTTCTTCTCCCTCATACAATTTATCTTCTTTTGTCATAATATGAAACATTACCGCTTGTGTCAGTTCATCATCAGGAGTTCCATCAAACATCTCACTTGTAAAATTACGATATTTGACTCGATTCTCCTCATATTCAATTTGTTGTTTTTGTTGAGCTTTCATTTTCCCACTAGCAGAATATAGCCAGAAAATACAAGCACCTGCAAAAAATATCCAAATAATTGAATTGTCCATATTTCCCTCCTCAAAATAAAAAAGCACCGTCATAAGGACGAATGCTCGTGGTACCACCTTACTTCACATAATAACTTATGTCTCAAAACTTTAACGCAGTTATACGTGTCTACCTACTACTTTCAATAAACATGCTCCTAGGCTACCTTCAATCTATTATCTTATCCCATTTCCACCTTAAGGGACTCTCTATAAAGCCTCTAGATTTACTCCTCCTGATCATTGCTAAAACCATTCTAACAAAATCCTATCTACTAGTCAATTGAAAGCTTTTTATTTAATGAAGAAATAGAGTCTAAATAATATAGTAACCTTGACATAGTAATAATATTATTTATTTCATCATGATCTAATTTAATAATTGGAACTACATGTAATAAACATTGCAATAATAATCTTTCCTCTTTTAATAATTTCAATTTACAAAAATAACTATCTAAAATTATATCAAAATCAAAAATAAGTTCTGGTATTTTTTGATACATATTATAAATATCATAAATACATAAATTAATCTTAATATAATCAATTGAAATCAATTTACTTTCTTTCATCATAATATGATTATAATTAAAATTATTATAAGTTAAACATAATCTTATCGAATCTAAATTACAAACATAATTCTGATAACACTCCAACAACTCTAAAGCATTATTTAAACAGCATTCTATTCGATGATAATTTAATACAAACATCCATCCAGTTGGACTACGATATGCTAGCGTTTCAAAATTTTTCATCAATTCTTCATAATATAATTTTCGCTCACAAATAATCTTTTCAATATCTTCTATTTGACGTTTAAAAAAACTTTTTGAAACACTATAATTAAAAAATGAAGTTGTATGAAGATAAGCAAGACATTCATAATAAAACTTTAACTTTAATTCTTTAATTATTACATTATCATTTGCTAACCAAGGACTAAGATAAAAAGTCTTCCCCTCACTAGTTGTCAATATTTGTTGACGAGAATTCTTAATAATTGGTAAAAAACATTTTAAATGCAAACTCTCAATATGATCCCATACAACTGTTATACTATTATCTTCCACAAACTTTAAGCAAAAAAAGCCTTCTTTACATTTAACTTTATAAACTTTTTTAGATACCTTTATATAACCAATAACTTCTAATGCATAGGCTTCCTTAATTACCTTACTTACATACATATGGAATAATTAAAACACTGCCAGGTTCCAATACTTTATCCTGGTTGTAGTCTCGAATTATATTTTCATCCACACTGTAACGAGTAGCCACATCACCATAACTATCATTTTCTTTTACAATGTATAAATAATAAGTACCTACACTATCACTGGTATCTTGAAAGATTGGTCGTGATTTGCTTTGATAAACTTTTTCCTGTAACTGCTCGCTGATTTCCTCTGCTACTGCTGCTTCTTTTGCCACCATCGCCTCCTTTGTCACTGCTGTTTCTTTTGATGAAACTATTTTATCAACAGTTCCCTCTTTGGCCTTGACTTCAGGAACAAATATCGCACTATTTTCAACTACGACATCTTGATAAACTGGATGTGGTTTCTCAACTACTTCCTCTCTTTTCACTGCCTCAGGCTTTTTAACGGGCTTTACTTCAACAATTGGCTTACTTTCCTCAATTACTTCTGTCTCTCTAACCGCTTCCATTACTGGTGTGACTGTTTTAGTTTCGACTGGCTTATCTTCTCGAATTAGATTTTCAATTTCTTCCAAAGTATCTTCATTTGCAAAACTATCATCTCTTACATAACGATCTTCTCCTTCAACTACACCATGAATTCCGACTTCAATTTTAATCTGTACATTCCCATCTTTAATAAAATAATCAAAATCTTCAACTTTAATATTAAAATCTCGTTGATCTACAATCTTATCAAAAGTAGCTAAAACATCCATTTCAATATTTTCTTCAAAATTCTTACCTTCGTTATACTCTCCTTTAACAATCAAACTTCCGATTGCTCTAACCCCAACACTTTCAATCTTGTAATTAATCGACTCATCAACCGATAAAGATAACAAATCTTTCAACTGATGATTCAAATCAACCCACTTTTCAAAATATATCTTTTGCATAATTACCTCCCACCAAACTATATGCAAAAAAAACTAAAATATGAAAAAAGACAGCCAAGCTGTCTAATTAAAATCAATATCACATAATTCATAAATATAATTCCAAGCTTCTTCTATACCTATTTTCTTTAAACTTGAAAAACGAACAAATTTATCTTCAGGATGAAATCCCAATGTATCCTTAATTATCTTTTCATTTTTCTTTAAATCATTTCTTTTGAGTTTATCTTCCTTAGTTGCCACAACCAAAACAGGAACATTATGATGTTTAACAAACTCATACATCAGTACATCATCTTTAGTTGGTTTATGACGATAATCAACTAATAAGATAAATCCTCTCAATGTCGAACGTAATGTAACATACTCATCCATTGTTTTACCAAATTGTTTTGTGATATTATCATTAACTTTTGCATATCCATACCCAGGAACATCAACAAAATATAAAGCATCATTAACATTAAAGAAATTTAATGTTCTTGTTTTCCCAGGAGTACTAGAAACTTTAGCTAAACCATTACGATTTAACATTGCATTTATAAAACTGCTTTTCCCTACATTACTACGACCCGCTAGACACATTTCAGGATAGCTTTCTTCAGGCCATTGACTTTTCCAAGCTGCTGAAAGTACATATTCAGCTTTTTTAATTTTTACCATTTTTTATCACCTCTTTCATTGTATCATAAGATATGAAAAAAGGGTTGTCTTTTAACCCTTTTATTTAACTAATGCATGTTCTAAAACTGTATCAATATGATCAGCTAAAACAATTTCCAAATCATCTTGAACCGATTTTGGAATATCATCAATATCTTTTGCATTATCTTTAGGAATAATAATCTTTTTAATTCCTGAACGATGTGCAGATATAGATTTTTCTTTTAATCCTCCAATTGGAAGAACATTACCTCTTAATGTAATTTCTCCTGTCATCGCAACATCATTACGCACAGGTTTATTTTTAAACGCTGAATAAATTGCTGTTGTTAAGGTTACCCCCGCACTAGGACCATCTTTTTTAACTGCCCCTTCTGGTACATGGATATGAATATCCTCTTTATCAAAAGCTATTTTATCAAGACCATATTTATCTTTATTAGCTTTCATATAATCAAGAGCAATCGAAGCTGATTCTTTCATTACATCACCTAATTGTCCAGTAATTATAAATTTACCTGAACCTTGGAAATGGTTTACTTCAATTGGTAAAATATCTCCACCAAACTGAGTATAAGCCATTCCTGTTACAACTCCAATTTGACTATGATCTAATTTTTTAGTATGTTCAAATGGTGCTTTACCAAGATACTGTTCAAGTTCTGTTGTTATAATGATCTTCTTCTCTTTACCTTTTAAAATAACCAAAACTGCTTTACGACAAACTTTAGCAATCAATCGTTCTAAATCACGTACCCCAGCTTCACGAGTATAATGACGAATAATAGTCATTACTGCATCATCTTCAAAAATTAACTGCTCAGAATTCAAACCATGCATCTCTAATTGTTTCTTTATTAAATGATTTTTAGCAATCATTAATTTTTCTTGTTCTGTATATGAAGAAAGTTCAATTATTTCTAAACGATCTCTTAATGGTGCTGGAATATTTCCTAAATCATTAGCTGTTGCAATAAACAGTACTTTAGACAAATCATAAGGTTCTTCTAAGTAATTATCAGAAAATTGACTGTTTTGCTCAGGATCAAGCACTTCCAGCATTGCACTAGTTGGATCACCTTTATAATCACTAGACATCTTATCAATTTCATCTAATAAGAAGACTGGATTAACAACCCCAGCTTTTTTCATACTTTGAATAATTCTACCTGGCATAGATCCTAAATAAGTACGACGATGCCCTCTAACTTCAGCTTCGTCTTTAACGCCTCCTAATGATGCTTTAACAAACTTTCGATCTAATGCTCTAGCAATACTTTTAGCAAGTGAAGTTTTCCCAACTCCTGGTGGCCCAGCTAAGCAAATGATCGGCGCTTTTAAATTTTGAGTCATCTGTTTTACAGCTAAGTGTTCTACGATTCTTTCTTTAACTTTTTCTAAACCATAATGATCTGTATTTAAAACATCCTCAACTTTTTGGATATTCTCTACATCTTTGGTTTCTTGATACCAAGGGACTTTTAACATCCAATCAATATATGTTCTAACAACATTTGCTTCTGATGAAGCAGCAGGCATTGTCTCAAAACGTCTTAGTTCTTCTTCAATTTTTTCCCTAACATATTGAGGATAAGGATTATTTTCTAATTCTTCACGAATACTTTCTGCATCATCTTCTTTAGGAACAGTATCACCCAACTCTTCTTTTATCGCTTTTAATTTTTCACGTAAATAATATTCACGTTGATTTTCATCAATACTTTCACGTACTTTACGATTTATCGTTTCTTCGATCTCACCAATTACTTTTTCAGATTCAATTGAACTAGCAACTAATAACAATCGTTCATTAACATTAACTGTCTCTAGGATTTGTTGCTTTTGTTTAAAATCAATTGGTAAGTATTGCCCAATCGTATCAGCTAAAACACTTGCAGATACACCACTAGTTAGACGATTGATAGAATCTAAAGGCATATTAGGCATACTTCTTTTTGCCTGTTCAAAATATGAAGTAGTTTTACGAACTAAAGCTATTTCTTCATTACGATCACCAAATTCATCTTCAAGAACCGTAACTGTAGAATAAATAGCACCTTCTTTTTCAATAAAATTTTCTAATTTAATTCTTTTTGCACCAATTACAGTTAATTTAATTGTACCTGAACTATCACGACGTACTTTACGATCAATTTTACAAATTGTACCAATATGATACACATCATCAAAAGAAGGATTATCCACTAAGGGATTGATTTGAGAGACAAAGATTATATTGTTATCATGCTCTCTAGTACTTAATTCAAGTGCTTTTAAACTCACAGGACGTCCAACATCTAATGTCAATTTATTTTCTGGGAAAACGATCATGCCCCTAGTACAAACTACCGGTAAAGTTAATACAGTTTGTTCGTTCACTTTAATTCCTCCTATTTTCTATTTTACTAAAAAGACGCATGAGCGCCTTTTTTATTTCTTTAAGTTATCTTTTACTAATTCAATAGCTTTACGAGTTAATAAATCATTTTCGATTCGGCTCATATTTCCTTCAAAAATTTTCTTAACTTCAGCTAACTCTTTTTTATAATAATCTGCAATTGTTTGTAATTCAGTTTCTAATTCTTCATCACTAACAACTAATTTTTCTTCTTCAATAATAGCAGCAAGAATAGCATTTATTTTAACACGTTTCTCTGCTTGTGGTTTTACATCTTCTTTAATTGCATCCTTATTCTTACCAGTAAATTGTTCATATACTTCAAAGTTTAAACCTTGTCTTTGTAAATTTTGTTCAATTTCTTTTAATAACATTTCTTGTTCTTCTTTTAATAAAGCTTCACTAGTTTCAACTTTTGAATTAGCAATCAATGCATCATAGATATCATCCATGAATTTTTGTTCATTTTCATTTTCTTTACGAGTTTTGATATTAGCCTTGATATGATCCTTTAATTGATCTAAAGTTTCAACACCATCAATATTAACATCTTTAGCTAATTCATCATCAATTTCTGGTAAATGTTTTTCTTTAATTTCATGAACAGTTACTTTAAAAACAGCTTCTTTTCCAGCTAAATCTACAGCTCCATAATCTTTTGGGAATGTAATTTTAATTTCTTCTTCTTTATCAACACCCATACCAACTAATTGTTCTTCAAATCCAGGAACAAATGAGCCACTACCAATCTCTAATGGATAATTTTCACCTTTTCCACCTTCAAAAGCAACACCATCAATAAATCCTTCAAAATCAATCACAGCAGTGTCACCATCAGCAACATTTCCATCTTCTTTTACTGATAATTCAGCAAATTGACTTTGATAATTTGTTAATTGTTCTTCAATTTCTTTTTTAGTTACTGTTACACGTGTTTTCTTAACTTCTAATCCCTTATATTCTCCAAGTTCAACTTCAGGTTTTACAGGAACTAATATTCTTACTTCTAATTCTTCTTCACTTACTTTATTAATATTTAAAGCTGGTTGTGCTAATGGTTCAACCTTAGCATCATTTAAAATTTTAACAAAGTTTGCTTGTAAGATCATATCAGTAGCTTCTTCTAAGATACTACCTTTAGATACTCTTGCTTTAACCATAGCAATAGGTGCCTTCCCTGGTCTAAATCCATCAATTTTAACTTTTTTAGCTAATTTGTTTAATGCTTTTTTTTGAGTTTCTTTCCATTCATCTACATCAAATGCTACTGTTAATTCAACAATCGCATTTTCTAATTTTTTATTATCGATTTTCATACAATTCTCCTTCTTTAGTTTCATCACGTATTATATACTAACAATATTATTAATTCAACTTTTTTGAACATTAATATCCTAATTTTTGTGAGTTTAATATTCAATTTGTTTAATTTCATTTAATTTTTCTAAAATTTCTTCTTCATCGCAATTATAAAGCATTTCTATATCATCTATCTCTAAATCAATATATTGCATCGAAGCCAAATGATAATGAATAGCAGCTGCAAGTGAACGATAATCATACTCATCTATATATTTAGGATAGATCAAATACAAATAGTAATTTAAAAACTGCTCACAAAGGCAAAATAAAGATGGATTTTCATCCTCAATTCCTTCACTCAATAATGCTAAAATTGTTCCACCAACTTCTTGATTTAATACTAATGGTGCATAACTAGGATTAATATCATATTCAATTCCATTTTTAATCAATATCATATCTTCATCAATCTCTTGATCAATCATTAACTCAATTAATAAGCTTTTAGCAAAACCAGGTTTACTACTATCTTTTAAAAAGATTCTAATGGCTGGTAAAAGACGACGAATATTGATCCCTTCCATTTGTTCAATTGCCATATACAAAAGATCTTCATTCAAAATATCCTTCATCAAGATATTTTCCATATCTTCTAAACTAAAAGCATTATTGTGTCGTTCCATCCCTTCATTAGCTTCTCTTTTTGCTAATAATAATTCATCATGAGCAGCATTAAAGACAGTTTCATATTCATAAGGAATATAAGGCATTGATAATTCCTCAACTACAATATCAATTGCTTCTTCAAATTCCTCTAATTCCTTTAATGAAGCTATATAAATACTTATAACATCATAATATGTATTACTTGCTTTTGCTTTAGCTAACATTCCTTCTGCTTTAGCTCTATGATACTCACCCAATCCATATAAACAAACCAATCTTTGATAACGAACTGTTTCATCATCTAAATCAGTTAATAAATCTAAAGCATCCTGAAATTGATTATTTGCAATATATTCTTCAATCATACATTCTCCTTAAAAATGATGTATCATTGATACATCATTTACTTTTCATCTTCTAAATCAAATTGATAATTAATATCATCATCGTTATGTTCTTGAGCTTGTAGACTTTCAATTACCTCATTATAAAGCTCTAATTTACTATCTTTTAAAAAATCATCATCTGTCAAAGGCATATTCATCACCCCTCATCACACTATTATAACGATCCTATATTATTTTGCAATGTAAAAATAACTATATTTTTAAGATTATTCAACCTCAAAATACTGATTAAATAATTGTCGATAATAATCTGCAAAAACACTATTTTTTCGCCAAACAAAATTAATATCATGTTTAATTGACAAACCAGCTATTTTTATTTCTTTTAATAACCCTGTTTCCAATTCTTTTTCAACTGCAACACGATATATAAAAGTAATCCCATGATTATTACTAACCAATTGCTTTATAGTATTAATATTACTTATCTCAATTAAATTATTAAAATCATTAATACTTAGATTCTGATCACTTAGATATTGTTCAATTATTTCTCTAGATCCTGATCCTTCTTCACGAATAATCAAATTATATTTAAATAACTCAGACATATCATCAACAGCATCAATCCCAAATTCTTTTGAACCAACACAAACAAATAACTCTTGACAATAATATAAGTAATCATACTCCATCTTATTGAAATATCCTTCTACTAAAGCAAAATCAATCTTACCTTCATTCATATAACTCAATAATTTTTTAGTATTTGCAACCTTCATTTTTATCATCACATTGTTTTCTGTACTTAAAAAATGATCAATTACATTTGGCATCATATATTCACCTACTGTTAAAGTAGCTCCAAAAACCAATGTCTGTTTCATCTTCATATCTTGAAATCTTTTTTTTAAAAATATGTCATCATGTTTTAGTGTAGTTGCATATTCTAATAATATTTTTGCTTCATTTGTCAATTGCATCTTTTTTCCTAAATAATAAAACAATGTAATATTATAATAATTTTCAAGATAACGAATATGACTAGAAACAGCAGGTTGGGTAATATTTAAGTATAGACTAGCTTTAGTAAAATTCATAAATTTACATACTGCTAAAAAGGTATCAATTCGAAAATCTAACATTTTATCACCTCATCAATCATAACATATTTTTATCATTATATAAATATATATAATTTTTATTTATTGTTTTAATTGTGTATAATAACATCGATCGAAGGGAGATACATATGAATAAAATTAAAACTAATGCTTTAGGTATCATTTTATGTTTAGCAATTTCTTTACCAGCCTGTTATTTAGGAAAATTATATCCATTAATTGGAGGTCCAGTTTTTGCAATCATCATTGGAATGATCATCACTCATTTTTTCAAAGATAAAAGTAAGATTCAAAACGGAGTAACTTATACTTCAAAAAAAATCTTACAGTATGCTGTAATCTTATTAGGATTTGGAATGAATTTAAAAGATATTTTAAAAATCGGCAGTTCATCACTACCTATTATTATTTCTACTATTACAGTATCACTAGTTGTCGCTTATGTTTTATACAGAATTTTAAAAATTCCTTCAAAAACAGCTACCTTAATTGGGGTTGGTTCTTCTATCTGTGGTGGTTCAGCTATTGCTGCTACAGCACCAGTTATTGAAGCTGATGATGAAGAAATTGCCCAAGCCATTTCAGTAATTTTTCTTTTTAATATTTTAGCAGCTTTAGTTTTTCCTACTTTAGGTGGAATACTAGGTTTATCAAATGATGGTTTTGGTTTATTTGCAGGAAGTGCTGTTAATGATACTTCTTCTGTTACTGCCACAGCTACTGCCTGGGATGGAATTCATGGCAGCAATACGTTAGACCAGGCAACTATTGTAAAACTTACAAGGACTCTAGCAATTATTCCAATCACCTTATTTTTAGCATTTAAGCGAACTCGTGATAAAGAAAAAAGTAATAGTAAAGTAAATTTAAAAAAGATTTTTCCATATTTTATTTTATTCTTTGTCTTAGCATCTATAATTACAACAGTTTTTAATTTACCAAATACCACTACTGCTCCAATCAAAGAATTAAGTAAATTCTTTATTATTATGGCAATGGGTGCAATTGGATTAAATACTAATATCGTAAAATTAGTAAAAAGTGGTGGCAAACCTATTTTATTAGGATTTAGCTGTTGGGTAGCAATCACTGGAGTATGTTTGTTAATGCAGGTTTTATTAGGTTTATTTTAGTGACGGTCATACCGTCATTTTATTTATATAAGTTTTTTTAATTATTTTGTTTTATTTTTATCAACGTTGTTATAAAATACAATTAGATTATTAAAAGGAGTGGAGCTATGCTTTGCAAAACAACAAATATACAATTTCAAAAATATGGTTTTGTTTATAACGAAGCTTTCAATAAAAAAAATAAATACATTTATAAAGAGATTTCTATCTCTAGCCATCTATTAACAACAATGTTTTATTGTGATAAAGAAATACGAGTTGAGTCAGCTGACTTCGCAAATATTGTCGTTAGTAAAGACCTGCATCAGTTCGATTTATTTTCTATTCGCCTAAACTTAATTATTAAACCATTTCAATATTTTAATATCATCCCTCAAAATAAGAAACAGACAGTCAAATTAATCATCCCCCATGATGCTAAATTTATTGCTTTAAATCTTATGAAACCATATATCTATCGACCAATTGTCCCAGTTTTATCAATTCCACAGATTGTTGGGTGTTATTACAATATCAAAAAACCAGACTACTACTTTAGAGGTGAACAACATAATTTTTATGAACTTACATACATTGATCATGGCAGCTTAGACTGCTTTGTTGAAGATACTTGGTATACTCTGCATGCTGATGACTTAATGATTTATGGACCTAACCAATTTCATCAACAAAAAGTTGGTGATGATCAAACTTGTTCATACTTAACAATTCTTTTTGAAATGGATATCAATGATGATTCAAAATTATTAAATACAGTATTTCATCTTAATGATAATCTTCATAATTTATTAAATAAACTATCTTTAACAAGTGATAAACAAAATATTTATTCACAAACATTAATGTTGTGTTATCTCCAAGAAACAATAATCCACTTATTACAAGATAATCAACTTCAAAAAGGTGCACCTAAAACACCAAATATTCAAGAATATCGTTATGACTTATTTAAACAAATTGCAAAATATATTGATGAAAACATCAACATGCCTTTATCAATTGAAGATATAACCCATAATTTTTCAATTTCCCGCAGTTCATTACAAACATTATTTAAAACCAATGTTAATAAAACACCAAAATACTATATAACTGATTTAAAATTAAATCGTAGTAAAAAATTATTACTTGAAAACAAGTACACTGTCACAGAAATTGCATATATGCTTGGCTTTAGTTCTATCCATTATTTTTCAAGAGCCTTTAAACAACGCTTTAACCTTACTCCAAGTGAATATTCCAAACTTGTATATCATCAGCAGGAATCCCTATCACAACAAAATGACGAAAAATAGTTCGTCATTTTTAATTTATTAACAAAATCACATGTTATTCACAATTATTTAAAAATTTATCTAACCACTAACAAAGATATATCTTTTGATCCCTTTAATTAAAAAATTATTATTAATTTAAATTTTAGATATATATCATATTCTAAAACTATTTCTGCCATAACTATTGCAAAATCATTTACTCTAAAATATAAATAATATAATTGTATTACACTCCAGTTTCCAATACATCATATGTCAGCCCTAAATAGTTTACTCCCTATTTATTTAAAAATAAAAAGCCTTGATGTTTATCAAGGTAATTTTTTAATGTCTGTGGAATACGAAAAAGATATTTTTACATTCTAGGCAAAGGAATTTGAACCCTCGTAATACAAAGCTCTTAAAAAAAATCTCCATAAAAGTTAATAGATAAATAAAGCGTAACAACTGAGATGATGATTTCATTTCGACTTGGCATGCTATTCATACCGAACTATCTTGGTTCGTATTGGAGACAATGGTGAAATTTTATAAAAATACTAATAAAAACGAAATATAAAAAATAAAAGTGAAGAAAAGACGAAAATACTAACCTCTTATAAAACAAGGATTTTAGTACAAAAAAAACACACCGAAGTGTGTAATTTATAAATGGCGTCCACGAAGGGATTCGAACCCCTGACCGCACGCTTAGAAGGCGTGTGCTCTATCCAGCTGAGCTACGTAGACCTCTATTAACTGCTTATAAATAATAGCATAAAACAAAAAAATATGCAAGTATAAGTTTTTTGGATTTTAGTATTTTTTACATGTCTCTCTTATTAAATTCATATATCATTTTAAATATAATATTCCACATGACACTCAGATTTAAACCCCTTAAAGCATAAGAAATGACATTTCAATATGAATTTACATATTATTCTTTATATAATACTACAATTCTAAAAAACATATTTTAAAAGCAATCAAAATTATATATTAAAAATTCATTTAATATAATTCCAATATATGTAAAGCTTTTTTATGCATTTAAAATGAATTCTGACAAAAACAATAAACTAAAAAAATTAAATCAATGATATTGAGTTCTTACTCACTTTAGAATAAATGTAAAAAGATATTTCTTGTTTTACTGGTAAATACAACATTTTTTTTTTTTATTTGGGATTGGCTCGTTTATACCCTTTTGGAGAATATTCAAATGAGGATGCCATCAAGATAATAAAGAAAGGACTTCCGGAAAAATATCAAAAAGAAATAGCACAGATTTATCAACGTCTTGTTGGAATAAATATTTCGACCATTTGTTCGCAAAAAATGGGTGATATTAAAACCAGGGCTGATTTTGATAGTGACAAAAAGGGTATAGATTCAAATACAATATCGGCAGGTGAAGATAATCTTTTTATTATTATAAGTGCTATTGTTTCACTGAAATATTTTTTTGAGAGTATAAATAGTAGCAATGAGGTGGAAAGTATTTTGTTGATAGATGAATTTGATGCAACCTTGCACCCGTCTTTACAGTTTAAGTTATTGGATATTTTTAGAGAGTATTCTAATACATATAAAATACAAATATTTTTTACAACTCATAGTTTATCTACATTAGAATATGCGTTAAAGAAAAAGGATAATGTTATTTATTTGATTGATAACATTACATCTGTAGTGGAGATGGATTCCCCGGATATATATAAAATTAAAATGTTTTTGTATAATGCTACAAAAGATGATATTTATTTAAGCAAGAAGATTCCTATCTTTACCGAAGATAACGAAGCAAGAGTGTTTTTGAAAATTTTATTTGACTATTTTGAAGAAACATACGTAGAGTTTTCTCGAATTAGGCGTTTTTTTCATTTTGTAGATGCCAATATAGGTGCGGATAATTTGAAAGCAATTTTTAGTGATTCATATTTATTGAAAACAACAATGAAGTACATATGTATTTTGGACGGAGACCAAAATGGAGATTTAAATAAATATACCATCACGCTTCGGGGAGGTGATTCACCAGAAAAAATAGTCATGTCTTATGCTGTGTCTCTTTACGATAATAATGCACCTTTTTGGACAGAAGACACTATTTTAGAATTAAACTATGGCAAAGTATACTTTAGAGATAATATAAAAAATGATATTGAACAAATAGATTTAACATTACAAGAATTACGTAGAGAAAAGAAAAGCACACATGGTGTAGAACGTGAATTGCGAAAGAATACCTTTATAAAACATCAGAGATTTTTTGAATTACTTTTTAAAAACTGGGTGCATGATGATGAATATTCAGACAGCATTGCTAAATTTTACAAACAATTAAATATAATGTTTAAAAAGGTATCAGAGTTCTATGGAATAGACTCCAAATTGTGGACAGTAAAATAAAAATTAGCCTTTGAGGAAACGGGGTGATAAGATGCCAAGTACTTATTCTCCACTTCGATATCCGGGAGGAAAATCAAAGTTTTATGATTATATCAAACAAATATTAATATGTAATAATTTGATAGGCGAAACATATATTGAACCTTTTGCAGGAGGAGCAGGACTGGCCGTAAAATTATTACTCAATAATGATGTAAAACGTATAGTTATTAATGATTTTGACCCGGCAATTTATTCTTTTTGGCACAGTATTCTTTACGAAACGGATGCTTTTTGTGACTTAATTGATTCCACGCCAATTACATTGGATGAATGGAAGAACCAACGAAATACATATATGGACAATAACGATTCCTCAACATTGGAATTAGGATTTGCCACTTTTTATTTAAATCGAACAAATGTATCTGGTGTTATAAAAGGAGGTATTATTGGTGGGCAAGAACAAACGGGAACTTATAAAATGGATGCCAGATTCAATAAAAAGAATCTAATAAAGAAAATATTGAAAATTTCCGAGCGCAAAGACCAGATAGTATTATTAAATCAAGATGCTAAAGAATTATTGCAGCCACAACAATTAAGGAAATTTTATAAGTCCTTTATTAATCTCGACCCCCCATATGTCAAGAAAGGCACACAATTATATAAAAATGCTTTTATTGAGAAAGACCATAGAGATTTATATAAACTTATATCAGAATGTAATAGAAAATGGATTGTAACATATGATATATGTCCATTAGTTGCAGAATTATATAATAAATATCGAAGTAGTTATCTGGATGTTACCTACAGTATCCAGATAAGTAAAAAGGCACAAGAATATATTTCTTTTAGTGATAATTTGTTATTGCCAAATTCTATCTTGCTTAGAGAATGAAAAAATATAGTAAAACAGAGGACCAAACACTTTTATGAAGTCAATCTTTTACAGTGAATGGTACCCTGTTTGCCAGCGTTAATGGTAAGCTGTTGTGAATACTTCCTTATCACCGTAAAACTAAGGGTTTTTGGCATTTAACAAATGCCTATAATAAAATTACTAGGTAATTGTTAAATGTTTTTAGCGATTACTGTGGAAAAAAACTTTCCTTTAGATAAGGAGAGAAAAACGGTCATTATTCAGAAATGTTTCTGAATTGATATATATCATCAGATTTTGAGCGTACTTTAATAAGCTCAAATAAGAATTATAACAATTGAATATTTTTTCAGGCAACTAAAGGTTTCAAACTTCGAATGTACTGTGGACAATTCATAGCGTAAGCAACAATGACTGTCAGTTGGCTGGCTATTCCTGCTAAAAAGACATCTGCTTTGGTGGTTGTATGGTTTCTGGTTTTTCTTCCGGCAATGCACATATTGATTTTGAAGTGGTTAATGGCACGTTCTATAATGGTTCTAATCTTGTATGTGCTGTCCCATTCTTCGGAATCACGCTGGATTCCCGGAAACATGCGTAAATCCATGTTTTCGTAAGTATATGTTGTCCGCCCTTTAACGGCGGTACTGCAAGGGTTTTCACAATCACAGATCCAGCCTTTGTGATAACGCATTTTGGGGCATCCCCACTTGATGCGGTCTGTTCTTCCTTTTTCTTTGGTAATTCCATGATATTTCATGGCAAGAGAAGGAGCGTTGGGACAGGTGGGATATCCATATTCATTGTAACCGACTTTTTTTAAAGTGCTTTCATTTCTGGGATTGTAAGGAATCAGAGCTTTTGAAAAATGAAAATCATTTATCAGGGAGCCATACAATTCCGAAGAATCAAACGCAGAATCACCAAGGAAAGTATCCGGGTGAAAATCTGGGTGAAGTGTGAAAAAGTCAGTAAGAACAGGAACAAGTGCCTTGGAGTCACCGATTGATTTATCTTCATCAGGGGAGTCAGATTTCTTTTCAATGGGGAGCTCTGGATGTGCAGCCTTAAAGTCCTCGTCATCAATAAAAGAAATATGCCGGACAATACCAAGACCATTTGTCAGGATGGCAAATTTATCAGCATAGCAAAAGTGTCCGTTGATGTACATTTGTTTTGCATCGGGACATGAAGCGGCTTGAGGAGGCATAAGACTGTAAGCCATTTTATAAGGGTCAACTTCAGGATTGTCTTTATAAAAGACTTTCAGCTTCTTAATCAGGGAATTCAGAGTCTTCGGATTGTTTTCTGTGACATAGAGTTCGATTCCCGATGTATCAAAAGTAAGTATCTGAGCAAGAGAGGCATCAATCGCCTGACAGATGGGCTCGGTGCAATCGACCATCCGTTGAAACATCAGTTCAATGTAAGGCTCGAAATCCTGTTTGAAACGAGTCATGAGAGGAGCATCAGGAACTTTTGAGAAGCCGCAGAAGTCCCGAAATTCCTTGCAGAGCCTGATAAAAAGAAGGAGCAGGGAATCTGTTGGGATAGAAAAAATTTTCTGAAGGATAAACGCCGAAAGAAAACCATGTAAAGGGTAAAGCCGCGTACGACCAACAGAAAGATAAAAAGCAGAAACAAACTCTGGCGGAATAAATGTATCAAGGTCAAAGTGTTCAGAAAGAAGCTGAAAAAAGGAAGGTGCTTCTTCAATGAGTTTGGTCTGACAGTCTGAAAAGACTTCATTTAGGGAAATCTGATGATATTTAGTAGCCATAAATTTTCTCCTCCTCAGGTTGTGAAAGTGTTGGTGTGGTTACCTCTATTTTACCACCTGCGGAGAGAAAATTTATATAAATGTAGTAAGAAAAACCAGTAAATCAAGGGTTTTTGGCATTTAACAAATGCCTATATAAAAATGAGAAAAGGAGAACTCCAGTGGCGAAAGCAAAGAAAACCGTATTTTTCTGCCAAAACTGCGGTCATGAGGAGACAAAATGGCTGGGGCAGTGCCCGGCATGTAAAGAATGGAATACATTTGTAGAGGAGAAGGTCATTGCTTCTTCTGCATCTGCAAATATCAAGACGGGACGGGAAGTGAAAATTGTTTCCCTGTCCGAAGTCAGCGCAGATGACCATACGAGAATCGAAACCGGGATGGCGGAACTGGATAGGGTGCTGGGCGGTGGTATCGTTCCCGGTTCGCTGGTATTGGTAGGAGGCGATCCGGGAATCGGTAAATCTACAATATTACTGCAGGTGTGTCAGAGATTGGCGCAGGAGCGGGACGTTTTGTACATTTCAGGGGAGGAATCCCTTTCCCAGATTAAGCTGAGAGCCAATCGGATGGGCGAATTTAAAGAGAATTTAAAACTGCTCTGTGAGACCAATCTGGATACTATCCGTAATGTGATTGAAAACCGACGGCCGGAATTGGTTGTCATTGATTCCATTCAGACAATGTATAGCGAAGAGGTATCTTCTGCACCGGGCAGCGTGTCCCAGGTACGTGAATCCACCAATGTATTTATGCAGCTTGCAAAGGGGTTGGGAATTACCATTTTTATTGTCGGTCATGTGACGAAAGAAGGTACTGTTGCCGGACCAAGGGTGTTAGAGCATATGGTGGATACGGTACTTTATTTTGAAGGGGACCGGCATGCATCTTACCGGATTCTGCGAGGGGTGAAGAACCGTTTTGGCTCTACGAATGAAATCGGTGTTTTTGAAATGCGGCAGAATGGTCTGGCAGAGGTAGAGAATCCTTCCGAATATATGTTAAGCGGTAAGCCGGAAAATGCATCCGGTTCGGTAGTCGCCTGTTCGATGGAAGGGACACGTCCGTTGCTCATTGAGATACAGGCGCTTGTCTGTGAGAGCAGCTTTGGAATGCCGAGACGTACCGCAACAGGAACGGATTATAACCGTGTCAATCTGTTGATGGCAGTGTTGGAAAAGCGGATTGGACTTCATATGTCTAACTGTGATGCTTATGTCAACATTGCAGGCGGAATTAAGATGAATGAGCCGGCAATTGATCTGGGAATTGTTATGGCGATTATTTCCAGCTACAAGAACCGTCCGGTGGACGAGAAAATGATCGTTTTCGGAGAAGTCGGATTAAGCGGCGAGGTGCGTGCGGTCAGCATGCCGGAACAGAGAGTTGCAGAGGCGAAGAAGCTTGGTTTTGAAACCTGTGTAGTTCCGATGGTTTCTATGGACATGGTGAAGGCCATTAAGGGAATTAAGATTATCGGGGTAAAGACGGTCAACGACGCCATGAATCTGATCTAGTGCCTTGGTAACGCAGACAAAGACTGCGGCATATCATAAAGAAAAAAGGCATGTTTATTATGGCATTTGAATCTTATCGGAAAATTACGGGGGTAATCCGTGCTATTGTAACAGGAGATTCCTGCTGTCATCAGATGATTTCAATTATGACAGATAACGGAATTGTAAATTTTAATGTTTCTATGAACACAATAATCGTTGACAATATACGATTGAGAAGAGGGATGCGGGTGGCGGCATATTATGATGCAAACCTTCCTGTTCCCGCAATCTTCCCACCGCAATATCAGGCTCAGCTTATCACTGCCCTGCGTCAGAATCAGGAAGTGATGCTGAATTTCTTTGATGAAAATCTCTTGGCGGAGGACAATTCCCTGCAGTTGAATATCGGACCGTCAACCAGAATCGCAACCATCAACGGGCAGCAGTTTGCCTGTAACCCGGGCAATATGGAACTGCTTGTCTACTACACGATCACGACGATGAGTATTCCACCGCAGACGACTCCGCAACGGATTGTTGTTATGTGTCCGGAATAAGCAGTGATGCTTTTGTCCTCCGGCTGATTGCTATGCTGAATGGACGGGAGGATATGGGTTATGAAAGAAGTCAGCCAGTATTCATCAGATTTTGATGAAACGGCGGGCTTCTTTTTTATTGCCATGCATGCGAAAAAACAGTCCGGCGGACTGTTTTGAGTGCTTTAAAACTGCCGTGATGCCGGGAAAAAGGATTTTGCCCATGTTACTGTTTACAACAAAAAGTATATTAGTTACGACAACTTGCGTGAATGGGAAAGCACCAATGATATACTGGATTACAAATAACAGAATGTGGGTGGGATGGATGAAGAAGGTTTATAACATAAAAGTGTTGAAAAAACTGAGTATTGGGTTTATTGGGATTTGTCTTGGACTTACCGGATGTCAGGAGACTCCGGAGGAGAGCTCAGTGGTCAGTAAATCGGGAGGGTTAAGTGAAAATGTGAGATTAAGCCCCTTGAAGCCGGGTGAAACAAGAAAGACAGATATTCCTGCGCATTGGCAGGCAGAAGAATTAAGAAATAAAGAAAGGTTTCTTTTTCGTGTAGATTTGGAATTGGAGGAAAAAAAGCTTGGGAATCTGCCTGTTATTGAAATGAAGAATCATGTGCTTGCACAGGAAGAATTGGAGAAATTGACGCAATATTTTGCAAAGGGAGAAAACTTATATGTGAGTCAGCCTTATACAAAAGGAGACTATCAAAATGTCATTTCCAGAATTGAGAACCGGGAAGGGATTTATGCCGCATCTTATCATTGGATGGAACAGCTGAAAATCAAACAGAGTGCAGAAGCAGGAATGGCAATTGCACCGGAGGTGTCCGGGGAGCCGGAGAGTGCAGAAGTGAAATTTGCAGCTAGATTTGTGGATGAAGGATACGAAAAGACATTTAAGAGCCGTGTCATGACAGATTTAGATTTGTATGAAAACCGGGATGAATCCATTTGGTTTGAGGCGGATGTGGGAGAAAAGAGGACATCCAGGATTAAGGCGGAAAAATATGATTCTAAGTTGAGGAACAGCAGCTCCTTTAGTTGGATGGAAGGTTCGGAAATCATGTCTTATATGGAATATGATTCTCGGAGAATGTTTTTTGAAGCTCAAATGGAAAATCCGTTTACACCTCAAATTCTCGAGCAGATGGATTTGTTTGAAGCCCGTTATGCAGACGGCACATTTGACAGAGAGGCAGGAAAAACGCAGGCAGAACAGATACTTGCAGATTTGGAAATTGATGAGATGAGTCTGGCTTCTGATGAGGAGATTTTGTGGTTTTCAAAAGAAAATGATACAGAAGGAATGGAAAAACTGGGTGAGTACGATGATTTTTGGTGGGTAGCAGACCCGGCAGATGCAGAGTGTGGATATCGGTACACGTTTTCAAAGGAAATAGGAGGGCTGAATGTAATAGAAGGCGACTCGGCGGTGCTTGAACGGACAGAAGAAATGTATTCCCCTCCGTTTCCGGTGGAAACAATCACCATCACTGTAACCGAAAGCGGTGTAAAAGCTTTTGTGTGGGAAGGGATGTCAGAAGAAGTTAAAACAATTGCAGAAAATACGGAATTACTTTCTTTTGATAAGATACAGGAACGGTTAGAGGAGCAGATATTTTACTGGTATTCGGGGTGTACGGCGGGCCAGCCGGAGGATGACCCGACGCAGTTTCAATATAAGGTGACAGAGGCGGTCATGGGATATACTTATATTACCGCCTATGACAACCCGGAAAACGCATGGCTTGTACCGGCATGGTCGTTTCGGGCAATAGAAGGACACGGTGGTGAGGATTGGCAGTATCTTCCATATATGATAGAAGCTCTGGAGGGACGTGCAATCGCAAGGGAGTAATGTGGCATGAATGAGATGAAAAAGATATTTGCCAATGTTTTTTTCTGGGCAGGTCTTATACTGCTTACAATATTGATTTTCGCAAGTGGGGTACCATATATGAAAACCTTGTTGAGGGTGGGATATTCGGCAGAAGGAATCGGATGGGCAGAGACATTTCGTTATTGTACGATTAATGAGAATGCATTGCTGTTTGTACCGATATGTGTACCAATTGCAGCAGGAGCGTATGCGGAAACAGAATTGCGTACCAGGTATGCATTGTTCTCTTGCATCCGGGTGGGAAAGAGAAGCTATTGTGTGGAAAAGATCATCGAATGCGCTCTGAGCGGAGGGATGATGGTATGCGTTTCAGAAGTGCTGGTGCTTTTCATAGTATACGTTGGATTGCAAGAGATATCTATGCAGATGGAGGGCGGTGGAACCAGAGTGGCGGTGATGATTCTGTTAAGTCTGATTAGGGGATTTTTAAATGGCGCTTTCTGGGCTCTTGCAGGAAGTGTGGCTGCCGTATTGACTAGGAACCAATATCTGGCCTGCACGATACCGTTTGTTATGTATGATGTGCTGACACTGTTTCAGTCAAGATTTTACCGAGAATTATATTTTTTAAGTCCGAGATACTGGGCGGCGCCTGTTCATTATGGAAATGTATTTTGTATCATTGTACTGTCAGGGCTGTGTGCGATCTGTGCACTTAGTCTTGTATTGGCTGTAAAAAGGAGGTTGGACCATGCGTGAAATCAGGCAGGCTTTTCAGCTTGTGGGACAGAATTTCCTGGGATGGAGAAAGAATCCTCGTATCATGATTACATTCTTACTGGCATTTGTACTTTGTCTGCTGCTGTCAGATGAAGTGATGACTCAGGCGCGGCGGTACGAGACTCTGCTTCAGATTCTGGAACCATTTATCTGGACCTATGGTGACGCCGCTTCGGTGATGCTGTCCTCACTTTTGCTGATTGTTTTGTTTGCAGACATGCCCTTTGTGAATCAGGAGACTCCTTACCTGCTGATCCGGACAAGGAGGAGTGTCTGGCTGGCGGGACAGATTCTATATGTGGCAGCGGCAACTGTGCTGTATAACCTGTTTTTAGCTGTTGTACAGGCAGCATTTGCAGCGCCGTTTGCCTTTGTGGGAAATGTATGGAGCAGGACGGCGGCAATGCTTGGATATGGCGGTGCGGCAAGAGGAGTTGTTCCGGTGTCGGTTAAGACAATGGAGAGTACACTGCCGTATGAGTGTGCCTTACAAGTTTTTTTACTGATGCTTTGCTATTCCTTATTTATCGTATCAGTGATGCTTTTCCTGAATCTTGTGATGGGAAATGCAGCCGGGATAATCGGAGCATTTGCGGTGAATTTGTACGGATTTCTGCTGAATCCAAAGCTATTTCAAGAACTGCTTCATCTGACAGAGAATCAGTCGTACCGGGCAAATATTCTGTGCGGCTGGCTGTCACCGTTGAACCATGCCACATTCCCGATGCACAATTTCGGATATGATTATCTTCCGAAGGTTGGAATCAGCATCGTAATATTCATAATGATGATTATTGTGCTTATTGCTGCATCGGGTATGGGAATGCGGACGTATAATTTTACATTTATCCAGATAGATGAGTAAACAGAATAAATCAAATAATATAGTGTGCTATGTATATAATTCCAGATATATAAGATGAAACGAGGCGGAATGAAGGAGGGCGGCAAAAGGTATGAAGGCAGCGGTAAAAATCGTCAGACTATCAAAATCCTTTCAAAAAGAACAGGTGTTAAAAGAGATATCCCATTCTTTTGAAGCAGGAAAGATTCATGGAATCATCGGATTTAACGGTTCCGGTAAGACTGTTTTGTTTAAATGTATCTGTGGGTTTTTACGTCCGGACAGCGGTTATGTCAAGGTAATGGGACAGCGGATTGGAAGGGATGTGGATTTCCCGGAATCTCTGGGGATGATTATTGAGAATCCGGGATTCCTTCCTCATTTGAGTGGATATGCCAACTTGAAGAGGCTGGCAGATCTGCGAAGGAAAATCGGCAAAGAAGAAGTCATGGATGCAATTGCACGCGTGGGACTGGATCCGTTTTCCAAGAAACATGTAAGCCAGTATTCTCTTGGAATGCGCGAACGGCTTGGAATCGCACAGGCAATCATGGAAGACCCGGAGCTGCTCATATTAGACGAGCCTTTTAACGGGCTGGATAAGCGTGGAGCAGCAGAGGTGTGCGTATTGCTTGAAGAACTTAGAAAAAAGGGAAAGACAATCCTGCTGGCAGCTCATAATATGCCGGATATGGAAGGCTTCTGTGATACAGTCTGCGAGATGGATGCGGGAGTGCTGACCACTAGTTTGTAAACAGCCAGCAATAATGTTATAATATAACTATTTATAAAATGACAGGCAACCCTCGGAAGGATAAGGATATGATAAATATTGCTGTATGTGAAGATGATATGTTCCTCGGCGGACAGATTGAGACAATGTTATACAGACAGGCAGAGAACGCATGTGTTGCAATCCAGACGGAGGTCCTGACATCTGCAGAGCAGTGCCTGAAATATATCAGGGAGGAGAAGATGGTCGATCTGCTATTTCTGGATATTGAGCTGGGGACAATGAATGGAATTGAACTGGCGGCAATCATTCGGAACGAACTGCATAATGACTATATGCAGATTGTATATGTCTCTTCAAAACAATCGTATGCTATGGAATTATTTGAGAGCCATCCACTGCATTTTCTTGTAAAACCGTTGGATGAAGAGAAGCTTGCGAAAGTATTTTTAAAGGCGGTAAAGCTGATAGATAAGAGTGAAGAAACCTTTCGCTATAAGAAAGGACACACTAATAAGAAGGTATTTCTTTCAGAGATTATTTATTTTGAGGCCAGCAACCGAGAAGTAATCATGCATACAGACAGTGGAACCGATATTTTTTATGGGAAATTAAAAGGTATCTATCCGGAGCTTCAAAAACACGGATTCTTTTTCTGCCATAAATCTTTTCTCGTACATTATGATAAGGTGAGGATATTTGAAACAACCCAATTGACTATGCACAATGGGGATGTGATACCAATCAGCCAGGGACAGAGGAAGGCTGTCAAGGAACTGCAGTTGGAGAGAGAACGTAACAGTTTAGTCTAGGACTTTGCACTTGCCGCAAAGTCCGTAAGAAAACGTGATGGGGATAGAATCCAGAGGTATTTGTAGAATGGAAATGAGTTTGTATCAGATGATGTTCCTATTGGGAACCGCAGGGCGGACGTATTTTATATATCGTTTTCTGCACCTGCTTTATCAGAAGCAGCCGGAGAAGAAGCCATATCTGGATATCTGTTTAGCTATCTGCTGTTTTGGATTGGTTCTGTTTGCGGCTTTTGTGAACAATCCATCCCCGTTGATGTCTGGGAAGAGTATATGGTATTATACAACGGATATCCATACAACGAGAACGCTGACTCCTTTGATGTGCATCACAGAGTTTCTGGCAGTGTTGGGGATGACATTTTATTATGAAAGAAATATACGCAAGAATATACTGGTGGTGATGGGAATATCTGTACTGTTCAGGGCAGCAGAGACTGCAGCATTTTATTATGTAAAAATGACAGACGGAATGATGATTATGCGTGTTGAGACTGCTGCGGTATTTCAATTGATGATGTCTGTCATATTGATGTATATGGTGGTTTTTACGGGAGTAGGTATCAAAAATATATGGGAAGGCGTGAAAAAGCCTGTCATCTACCAGATTTTGGTTCTACTTATGCCATGTGGAATGGGATACCTGTTGCTCAGGTTATTGTTTCTTGTTTTTTATCAGATGCACTACTTTTCAGAGAAAAAGACATTCTTTGTACTATTTGCTGTAATTACCGGTGTATTTTGGCTGTATGATTTTATGGTCCGGTCAATATCGTATACATATGAAAAAATGCTTCTGCAAAGAGAAAACTTGTATTATGAAAGCCAGTTAGAAAATATGGAACAGTCGATGGTGGCCTGGAAACAGATGCGTCACGATTTGAATAATCATTTTATCGTACTAAGAGGGATGCTGGATTCCAGACAGGAGGATGAGGCGAAAAAATATTTGGACAATCTGATTCAGCATGGGTTGGGGAACAAACGTGAAGTGCAGAGCGGCAACGCGGCAATTGACAGCATTCTTAATTATAAGATGATGGAGGCAGAGCAGCATTCTGTTACATTTGATCTGGATGTCCAGATTCCAAAGGACCTTGATATATCGTCGTATGCTATGAGTATTGTTTTAGGAAATGCGCTTGATAATGCGATAAATGCGGCGGAAAAAACAGAAGAAAAAAGTGTTCGCCTGATACTGCGATATACGAAAGGCCGGCTGCTGATTCAGATTAGCAATCCCTACATCGGAGAAGTGCAGACGGGGGCTGAGGGAGAGTATCTGACCGGGAAGAAAGAGAAAGAGAATCACGGATTCGGATTAAAAAATATCAGGGAAACCGTAGAGAAGGCCGGAGGGGTGATGGATATTGGTACAAAAGAACAGAGGTTTACATTGACTGTGTTGTTGTATGTATAGATAGAGATATAGCGGAGCTGTGCAGAAAACAGCAATCAATTGCTTTCCATTTTTTATTTCACTATAGAATGTGGGTATGTTCGTCATACAAAGTAAAAGGCTGGCAGATGCTGCCAGCCTTTTACTAATAATAGTTTAGCCTTCAATTGCAATGTATTTATTCTGCTCCACAGCAGATTTTGGTTCTTTTTTGGGAATCGTCAGTTTCAAGATTCCGTGTTTAAACTCTGCCTTGACCTCCTCCTGTGTTACTTCCTTACCGATATAGAAGCTGCGGCTGCATGTCCCCATATAGCGTTCCTTACGGATATATCTGCCTGTTTCTTTGTTTTCCTCAGACTGTTCAATACTCTTTACCGCCTGAATGGTCAGATAACCATTTTCAAGGGAAATCTGGATTTCCTCTTTTTTGAAACCAGGCAGATCCATCTCCAGCTCATAAGCCCCGTCCTTTTCTTTGACATCGGTACTCATCATATGGCCTGTTTTCCGTCCATATAACTTTTTCTCTGCTCTTCTTAAATCTTTATTTTCAAAAAACGGAAAATCATCAAAGAAATCATCAAACAGGTTCTCTCCATAAATACTAGGCATCAACATAAGTCATTCCTCCTTCTGATATATGGATGCGTAACTGCATCCGTTGAATATGTGAATAAGTGCTTGAAACAAATCTGACACCGGGTGGAGTAAATGGTTTGCTCCATCCAATATCTTGTTTTTGTTCTATACTTGTTATAACACTGAAATTAGCACTCGTCAATATAGAGTGCTAATAATTCACATTTTTTTCACATTAATCCCACTGGCTGTAGGCGGTGGGTTAAGGTAGCTGAAAGTAGCAACTTGTGTTATACTTACGTCATGGGAACATGTAAATCGAAAAACAGGCACAAGTCAAAAAATATGGGAAAATTTGGCGATGCTGCAAAGACGGCTGGCACACAAAGAAAAAGGGAATAGTAATAGAAAAAGGGAGCAGTAATTACAAGAAGGAAATATATTAAACAGTACTTTGTGGACAGAGTGAGGATTGAAGGAGGATATGATATATGACCTCGGTAATAGTGAGAAATGTTGTAATAGGGGAGGGAGTTCCGAAAATCTGTGTTCCGATTGTCGGTGAAACGAAAGAACAGATTATAGAAGAGGCGGGAGTGGTACGGGAACTTCCGGCAGATATCGTAGAGTGGAGAGCAGACTGGTTTGAATCTGTTTTTGATATAGAAAAGACACTGGATGTGTTAAAATGTATAAGAGACGTGTTAGGAGAAATCCCGCTGTTGTTTACATTCCGTACCATGAAAGAGGGCGGTGAAAAGGAGATTGAACCGGAGAAATATATAGAACTGAACCGCTTTGCAGCGAAAAGTGATCTGGTTGACCTAATTGATGTGGAAGTATTTACCGGAGACGAGATTGTGAAAGGACTGGTAGGAACAGCTCATGTTTGTGGAGTAAAAGTAATCGGTTCCAATCATGATTTTCACAGAACCCCGGAGAAGGACGAGATTGTCGGAAGATTTCGGAAGATGCAGGAATTGGGGGTGGACATACTGAAGATTGCAGTGATGCCGAAAAACAAACGGGATGTGCTGACGCTGCTTTCGGCAACGGAGGAAATGACCCGGCTGCATGCGGACAGGCCCGTGATTACTATGTCCATGTCGGGAGACGGTGTTATCAGCCGTATTTGCGGTGAGGCGTTCGGTTCGGCGCTGACTTTTGGGGCAGCAGGAAAGGCATCGGCACCGGGCCAGATAGAAGTTCGGAAACTAAAAAAGGTTCTGAGTATTTTGCACGAGAGTACCAAATGTGGATGATTTGAAAGTGAAAGGACAGAACTATGAATATGTTAGACTATCTTACGTGGAGAGGGGATTTGACTTTTGCGCAAAGTGAGTTTGGTGAAGTTGATAACCTCATACTATGCTATCTTGTTTATGTGAATTTAGACGGGATTGCACCCGGTATGGGGGAAGGGGCAGTGACAGTACGGGAATTGTCACAACACTTTTTTGAACGGTATACGAAAAATGAGTTGAAAAAGGATAAGTCTTTTATCCGTTTTGCACCGAAGGTGCTGGAGAGCATGGCTCAGACGGAGCGTTTCGGTGATTTGCTTGTACGCAATTATGTCAATATAATTGATCCAGAGAAGATGCTGCAATTTGCGGCTTTGGAGATTGAACTTGGAGATGGATCGACATTTATTGCATATAGGGGTACAGATGATACGATTATTGGCTGGAAAGAGGATTTTTACCTGAGCAGGGGAGAGGCTCCGGCGGAGAAAGAGGCGATTGCCTATCTGAATGAAGTAGGGGCGGTCAGCCGGCAGAAGATTCGTATCGGCGGTCACTCGAAAGGCGGGAATCTTGCAATTTATGCAGCAGCCTGCTGTGAAGCATCCATCCAGGGCAGGATTTTGAAAATATATAACAATGACGGACCGGGATTCACAAAAGAGTTTTTTGAGAAGCCGGGGCTTCAGAAAGTACGTGACAGAATCAGGAGATATATTCCAGAGAGTTCCATTATAGGAATGCTGTTGGAGCATGTGGCAGAACCGATTGTGATTCAAAGCAGCCAGAAAGGTGTGATGCAGCATGACGCCTTTTCATGGGAGGTGCTGGGACCGTCCTTTGTACATTGTGAGGAAGTTTCTAATTTTGCCATAGGTATGGATAAGAGTATTAAAGACTGGCTGGCACAGGTGGAAGGAGAACAACGGCAGCAGGTCATTGACGACTTGTTTTCAGTGCTGGAGGCTACACAGGCGGCAACATTGACGGAATTGCAGGATGGCGGATTTAAAAATATCCGGACTATAATAAAAGAAATAGAAGAGATGGACTCCGATTCTAAGGGAGTGTTACAGAATCTTCTGAAGGAGATGATGTCAAATATTCCGCAGATGATTGGGATAACGGATCGGTTTGGATTGGCGAAAAAGTAACAGGATAGTTATTTTTTCACACTTCAGCCAATCACTATGCCGGCCTGTCTGTGCGTTTCCGAATCCCCCGCATCCCATAATATCGCTTCACCAGATGTGGAGTGCGAAATAAACGACGTCATACTAAGTTACTATTCACGGCCTGGGAGGCCGCAAATAGTAACGCATCCGGCCCATTTAAAGTCGCCTGCGGCGAGGGGCTGGATGCCCGAAAGGGGTACTTTACTGGCTCGGCTGCCGTGCAGCGGAGTGCCCGGCCCCGTGAACAGTAACTAAATAGTTACACTTTAGCTAAACAGCTGTTACTAAGGCTTGACAATTCTGGTCTTTTCCAGTAAAATTGCAAAGAAAAGAAAGTAATAGATAATAAGCGGTGAACAAGATTAGTACATGCGTGAAACGGCACAGAGAGGGGACGGCAGGTGGAAGTTTCCCGTGGAGAAGGCATGGAACCGGCTTGGGAGCTTTTGTATGAAAGTGTTGCCAGAATAGTAACATAAAGATACAACGTAGAACCGGCGTTAACGGTGTAAGAGAGAATCGCAGCAATGTGGTTAATTAGGGTGGTACCGCCGGATTTTTCGGTCCCTTTTTGAGGGAGCGGATTCCGGCGGTTTAATTATGAAAAAGAAAGGACAAGAACAATGGCAAAAGAAAAGAAATTAGTAGAATCCATTACCGCTCGTGACGTGGATTTTGCACAGTGGTACACCGATGTGGTGCGCGAGGCAAAGCTTTGTGACTATTCAGGAGTGAAGGGCTGTTTGAATTATCTCCCGAACGGATATGCAATCTGGGAGAATATTCAGAAAGATCTGGATGCACGTTTTAAAGAAACGGGTGTGGAGAATGTATATCTTCCTGTATTGATTCCTGAGACTCTGCTTCAAAAAGAGAAGGATCATATTGAAGGATTTGCGCCGGAAGTAGCATGGGTAACGCAGGGAGGAAGCGAGCCGCTTCAGGAGAGATTTTGTATCCGTCCGACATCCGAGACTCTGTTCTGTGATGTATGGAGCAAGACAGTACAGTCTTACCGCGACCTGCCGAAGGTATGGAACCAGTGGTGTTCTGTACTGAGATGGGAGAAGACAACAAGACCGTTCCTTCGTTCCAGAGAATTTTTGTGGCAGGAAGGACATACCATTCATGCAACATACGAAGAGGCAGAAGAGCGAACACTTCAAATGCGTGATGTGTATAAAGATTTTGTGGAGCAGGATCTGGCGATTCCGCTTGTGACAGGTAAGAAGACGCCTAGCGAGAAGTTTGCAGGAGCGCAGGACACCTACACAATTGAAGCGCTTATGCACGATGGAAAAGCGCTTCAATCCGGTACAAGCCACTTCTTCGGAAACGGATTCGCAGACACATACGGCATCAGCTATTCTGATAAGGAAAATAAACTGCACAGCGTGTATGAGACATCCTGGGGGCTGTCCACACGTATCATCGGTGCAATCATTATGGTACACGGTGATGACAGCGGTCTTGTACTGCCGCCGCGTATTGCACCGGTACAGGTTCGTGTGATTCCGGTTGCGCAGCACAAGGAAGGCGTGCTTGATAAAGCTCAGGAACTTCTGGCTGCATTGAAAGGCGCTGGATACCGGGCGGCAATCGATGATTCCGAGAAGAGTCCGGGATGGAAGTTCAGCGAGCAGGAGATGCTGGGAATCCCGACACGTATCGAAATCGGACCGAAGGATATC
>ERZ808046.397-NODE-397-length-42322-cov-17.344633_pt1 | contig 42322 bp, 41 predicted proteins | sample MGYA00380196_ERZ808046 | MGnify/ENA primary metagenome ERZ808046 (study PRJEB31490, sample SAMN06133421) | mouse gut metagenome | isolation source: Z6_2 | host: mice | place: China: Chengdu | collected 2015-05 ...
ACGCCTCATTCCTCCGCCTTGCATATGAAAAATCATTCTGCGTTATATGGCTAGGAACTTATTTTTCGGTGTACTAGTTTGCTAAGATTGCTGTTTCCATGACTTGTTTTGGTTTTAGCGCCATAGATATGTTGATAATATTCGAATCCTGCATCTTCATCTTCGGTCACGATATGATCGCTGTCTTGAAAATTATCATATTTTGGATAGATATTTTCAAGTGAATGGTATTTCCCTGTAACTATAAGGAATTGTTGGGAGAGATTCACGTGTGATCAGAATAAAACAGTTTTCGGATTTAAGGACAATAGCAGCGAATTCTTTGCTTTTTAATGGTCCGAAATCTTCATCAATAATGTATATTACCGGCTTCATTTTCCAATTCGTATTTATATCCGATTTCGTACAATGCTTTTACCGGTACATCACATGAGATTGTAACTCCTGATAACCGGGAAGAATTGGCGTCGCTGATCATTTGGAAAAGGGTGGTTTTTCCGGTAGCGCTATTTCCCCGGATAATAGTAAATTTTCTTTGTATTGTAAATTTAAATTGAATATCGCGTTTGTTCTGAATCAGAAGGTCATGTTTTGTCTCCATAAAAGATACTCCTTTTCAAACTCGTTTGCGGTGTGACATATTTTTCCTGTCCGAGTGATTTCCATATCGAAGGTGTGGTCACTGAAATTCATAGGGGAAGCGAGATAAATTGAAAAATCCTTTTTCTTACTTAATTCTGCCAGAAGTTCTGCACAGTTTTCACCACAGCTATTAGCATTACTGATTACAGAGTTGTCGGAGTTCATAGTAATAAGAGCTTTTGCTCCGCCGCTGATTTCCCGGATGGTGATCGGACCCAACACTGGGCTGTCAACAAGACCTGGAGAGAGTAATACTGAATTGTCTACTTGGCGGATTACCTTTATTGCCCAGTCATCCAACCATTCATCGGTATAGGAATTATTAAAATATTTGGATGTAGAGATAATTTTGTCATCTGATAATTCAAAATAAACTTTTACCATAACTGCCTCCTGTGTCTTGATTTAAGACTTCAAAATATATTCCTTATGTATTTCATTATAGACAAATAATTTATATTTTACAATAATGGTTGGAGGAGAATTCAACATTTCAGGCAATCATCTGCCCCGTTTGGGCAGATAACGGCATCTGGCAACGGTATAATGCTATGATATCTCTATCAAAGAAATAAGAAAGAGGGTTATCATATGGAACAGAACGCATTACTTCAACTGTCGCATATTTCCAAGCGGTTTAAGACGGATCTGGCGCTTAAGGATATCAGTATGGAATTACATCAGGGAGAGATTCTTGGGTTTCTAGGGCCGTCGGGAGCCGGTAAGACGACAACGATCAAGATCATCACAGGGCAGCTTAGGCAGACATCCGGCGAAGCGAAGATCCTGGGAACGGATTCTGCCAATATTGACGCTTCGATCTATGAGAAGATCGGCGTTGTTTCTGATAACAGCGGCATATACGATAAGATGACCGTGTGGCAGAATCTTAGTTTGTTTGCGCAGATCTGGCGTGTATCGAATACAAGAGTGGAAGAAGTTCTGAAACAGGTGGAATTGTATGAACACAGTAAGAAGCAGGCCGGCAAGCTGTCCAAGGGGCAGAAGCAGCGTCTTGTCCTGGCAAGAGCCGTTCTTCATAAGCCGAGGATCCTGTTCCTTGACGAGCCGACAAGCGGACTGGACCCGACGACGGCGGTGGAGATCCACAGGATGCTTCTGAATCTGAAGCAAGAAGGGATGGCGATATTCCTGACAACTCACAATATGGAGGAAGCGACGAAGCTGTGTGATAAGGTGGCGCTTCTCTATCAGGGTGAGATCGTTGAATTTGGATCGCCGCAGGAACTCTGCCTGAAATATAATCATGATAAGAAGTATCAGGTTCTTCTTGATAACCAGGAAGAGATCGTGCTGGAACAGACGTCCGAGAATATCGGGAAGATCGCAGAATGGATGCGAAAGAACCGGATACAGTGTATACATTCATGTGAGCCGACATTGGAGAGCGTATTTTTGAAGGTAACAGGGAAGGCATTGAATGCGTAGAAAGAATCGAGGAGTTGAGAAGATGGAGAATATGAATAAATTAGCGGCAGTGGCAAGGATCAAATGGCTCTGTGTCAGCCGGAATACGGCGGTGATGATAGGACCGTTTATGGTATTGGGTATGGTATGGGGGTGCAAGATCTTGTATGGGCTTCGGACCGACGGAAAACTGGTGCCTATGATGATGGCGGTGCTGTTGAATCTTGGAATTACGATGAATATCTGTACAAATGGTTTCCTGACGGTAGGAACGGCGATTGCGGAAGAAAAGGAAAAGCATACGCTTCGTGTATTGATGACTTCGTCCATTACAGGGATACAATATTTTATCGGAAGTATTTTATATCCGTTCGTTCTTACGGTGGTGATAAATTTTGCCGTATTGTGGGTCAGCGGGATTTCGATGGAACAGGTGTCAATTCCGGCATATTTCCTGGTGAGTATAGCGGCGTCGCTGATTAGCTGTGTGATCGGGATGATCGTGGGGATCTGTGCCGATACTCAGATGAATGCCAATCTGATCGGGTATCCGCTGTTGATCGTATTTATGATGATACCTATGTTTGGAAATATGTCGGACGGACTTCGACGGATCTCTGGATTCTTGTTTACGGGTGTGGTGACAAAGATGACGGACTGCTTTGCAAACGGAGTGAAATATACCGTAGAACCGCAGGATATCGCAGTGCTGTTCGGAGAATTGATCATTAGTGCTCTGGTGTTCCTGGTGATGTACAGACGGAATGGATATGAGAAGGATTAAAAATGGAACAGGAATGAAATAGTAAAATAGGAATAGAAATGAAATAGGAATAGAAATAAAATAGGAATAGAATAGAAGCTATGACAGAGGGGATGCAGGCAGCATCCCCTTCGTATATGCGTTTACATTAAGGTTTTGTCTGTGCAGATACACGTTTTACAGGACGGGGACGCGAACTTACGGAGTCCATATGTGATTGAGAAGGACGCCGCTTAACTGCACGTTCCGGTTTCTCGGATTTGGACTGTGCTGTTTTGGCTCTTGATGCCTGCCGTACGGGCTTCTCCCTCTCAGACTTGGGGAATGAGGCTTCCCGGTCTCCTCTCGGTCTGCGGTTATCCTTGGAACGCTGCGCTCCTGACCGGCGATGATCATCATCAAGATGGAGCTCCGTCCGCCGGCGCTCTTCTGCAAAACGCCGCGCCTCTGCGCGCCGCCGCTCTGCAGCCCGGAACCTGGCAAGCTCTTGGCGTTCCATTTCCCGTTCCTCTGCCTGCCGTCTGGCCATCTCCTTTCTCCGCGCCCGTTCTTCGATTCGCTGCGCGACACGGAACGGAGCCAGGAAGGTCCAACAGATGATTCGGACGGTTATAATACCGAAGAACGCCCCGATACTGTCGATCATGACGTCCTTCTTGGAAGGCCCGCGCCCGTCAACGAAGGATTGATGGTATTCGTCCCCGGCGGCGAAGCCGACGCAGATCAGTCCGGCGACCAGCATCAACGGGAATCCTCTTAATCCGTACACGTAGAACGGAAAGGAAACGGCGATTGCCAGACAGAAATACTCTGTCATATGGGCAAGCTTACGGACGGGGTATTCGATTCGTTTTGCATAATAACCGAGCTGATCGTCCGATATACCAACATCAAAGGTATCATTGCCGATTTCGACGATCTTATAGCTGACGGTATAACTCAAGCTTCCGGAAGCCTCGCCGGTCTGGGCGGAAAAGCTGTAGATTATGTACATCATGCATATCGCGGGCAGAAACGACAGCGGCTTCAGAAAAAATAATATTAGTTTCTTCATGAAAATCCCCTCATTTTTGTTTTGATAACATGTTTAAATATGCCATATTTTCAGCAGTTTGTAAAGTGAATACCGGTGAGAACCCTGAATTTTCAGAGTTTCTTAAGGAAATCTTCCAAAACATCTTCAACGCAGTCCGTGACATTTGTTGCGTAATCGGAGATGCCGGGCGCTCCGTCGGCCATGGCGTAGCTGATCCCTGCGAATTGGAGCATCTCTGTATCGTTGTATTGATCGCCGAAGGCCATGCATTCGTCCGGATGTATGCCAAGATGCGCAGCCAGATCTGAAAGAGCGCTTCCTTTATTGGCGTTTGGAGCGATGAAATCAATCCAGATCATACCGGAAGTGACAACTTTGATCTCATCGTTAAATAATTCCCCAAAATACTCTTCAATGCCGTCCGTACCGGTAAAATCGCAGATGGCGATCTTTAAAAACGGTTCTGTAATATCTGCCAGGTCATCCGCCGTTCTCAGATCGTAACGAAGAACATCCCGTATATAACGGATAAATTCCGTATCCTTAGAATCGGTATAGCATGCGGATTCACAGGACAGAAGACAATGGCAGCCGCCTCGGTCACGGACAGCCTTGAATATACGGAGGCCCAGGCTGCGTTCAATAAGGCCTCTGGATATCACTTGTTCGCCGCAGATGCACAGGGAACCATTTTCAGCAATATAAAAGATATCGTCCTTAACAGGTTCGAAGAGAAGCCTTAGATTGTAGTGCTGCCGCCCGCTTGCCGCTGCGAAACGGATACCCTTCTCTTTCAGCTTTTTAATAATATCGTAGATTCTGGGATTAGGCTCCTGGGCGCCGTTCTTTAGGAGCGTGCCGTCCAGATCGCTTGCAATTAGTTTTATCATAATATTCTCCGGTGTCATGTTGATAATTATACATTTAGATATTATAATATAAAAATAAGATGAATGGAAGAGAGGAAATATAAATGAAGATAGGAATTGGGAATGATCACGCGGCTGTTGCAATGAAGAAGGAGATCGCAGGATATCTCGAAGAGCTGGGATACGAAGTTGTCAATTATGGGACGGACAGTGATGAAAGCTGCAGTTACGCGGTATATGGAGAGAAGGTTGCAAGGGCAGTCGCAGCGAAGGATGTGGACTTGGGGATTCTCATCTGCGGGACAGGTCTTGGTATCTCGCTTGCGGCTAATAAGGTCAGAGGAATCAGGGCGGCAGTTTGTTCGGAGCCATGTACGGCAAGACTGTCAAGGCAGCATAACGATGCGAATATACTTGCGTTTGGCGCGAGGATCATCGGGATCGAGACTGCCAAGGAGATCGTGAAGGCGTGGCTTGATGCGGAGTTTGAGGGCGGAAGGCATCAGACTAGGGTGGATATGATCATGGCGATCGAGGAGAGATAAGAACTGAAGAGAACGGCGGCTTCAAAAGCTGTCCTGAAAATGTTGTTGAGGAAGGTGTTCCGAATAACATTTTCAGGGCAGTTTTTTTGTGTTTTTGTCTTTTGATGTGTAAATGCGTTCGCACGGCATTGGTATGTAATCATGCCCATTCTATAAGATTTAGTATATCGGGCAAAAGAAAGGTTGTTCTGCAATTATAACTTATCCACAAATTTTAATGTTGAATTTTGTAGAAAAAATGAATAGATTAGCTGAGTGAATTATGTTATATTTTATTTGTAAACTAATTCACTATAAAAAACAAAATTAATTTACTATCAATTGAATTTGATAGGTCAAGGGAGGTCAAAGAATGAAGAGAAAAGTTTTCAAAATGGCAACCGTATTCGCAGCGATAGCTGCTTTAGGTGTGGGAATGGCAGGATGCAGCGTGAATACGAAGACGTCTGGAAGTTCAGATGATTCTGCAAAGGAAAGCACATCTGCTGGAGATGAAAAGGTTATCACGATGTGGCATATTCAGACGCAGGATGCAGTTGCAAAGACGATTGAGGATTCCATGAAGCGGTTCGAAGAAGATAATCCGGGGTATAAAGTAGATGTCGTTGCTATGGCAAATGACGCGTATAAGACAAAGCTAGTAACGGCTATGGCGGCAGGAGAGCTTCCGGATGTATTTATTCATTGGACCGGCGGTCCTATGACGTCATATGTAGACGCAGATACGCTCTATGATCTGACAGATCTGATGAATGAAGATAATTATAAAGATCAGTTCCTGGATGCGTCTATAACTCAGGCTACTTACAAGGATAAGATATGGGCGGTTCCGATAGAGAATGTATCTCCGGCGCTCTTGTATTATAACAAGGACATGTTTAAAGAGTATAGTCTCACTCCGCCGACAACGTTAGATGAATTTGAACAGGTTTGCGATAAATTACTTGAAAAAGACGTGATTCCGATAGCGCTTGCCAATAAGACTAAATGGACCGGTTCCATTATCTATGGATACATATTGGACAGAATTGCAGGTGCGCAGGCTTTTGAGGATGCGTATAACGGAGAAAGAAGCTTTACGGAAGAGGATTATATCAAAGCAGCAGAGAAGTTCCAGGAATGGGCGCAGAAGGGATATTTCGGAGATGACTTCAATGCATTAGACTATGACTCTGGGCAGGATCGTAATCTGTTATATAATGATGAAGCGGGAATGTATATTATGGGCGGATGGTTCTTATTTACCGCGCAAGGAGAAGCGCCTGATTATGTAGAGAAGATTGGTATTCTCCAGTTCCCGGCTGACACGAATGGTAAAGGAAGCGCAGCAGATTATATTGGAACGATCGGTGATAATTTCTGTTCTATTGCAAAAACATCTCAGAATCCAGAGATGGCATTTAAGGCAATTACATATCTTCTGGATGATAAGGCAGTAGAGGAGAGAATTGAAGAAGGAAAGATTCCTCCGTTAAAAGATATTGAGCTTACAGATGAACTTAGTATTGCGATCAGCGATGCCGCACAGTCTGCAGAACATATGCAGCTTTGGCTGGATCAGTATCTTCCGAATGAACAGGCAGAGGTTCATAAAGACGCGCTGCAGCAGCTTTTGGATGGTTCGGTCACACCGGAAGAATATGGTAAGATGATGGATGATACCATTGCAGATTTGAAATAACAATTAACTAAGGGGCTGTCGGGAAGCAATTCTCATATTTCCCGGCAGCCCTGTCAACAAAATAGGGGGAAGCATATGAAACGACAAGACTTAGCTTCAAGAAGAAGACGTGCTGTCAATAGAGTTTCTATTGCGTTTTTACTGCCAACCTGTTTCTTTTTGGTTTTATTTATTTTTCGTTCCATTATCTACACGTTTGATATCAGTACCCTTGATTGGAATGGGGTAACAGCAGAGGGAACCTTCATAGGTATGGAGAACTGGAAGGTCTTGCTACAAGATACGAAGTTCTGGAGTGCAGTAAAAAATAATGTGATCATGGTGATCAGTTGTATTGTAATACAGATGCCGATAGCCATGCTTCTGGCATTTTTGATCGACGGGCTGCTTCACGGTGCCAAGCTGATAAAGGCGGCGTATTTTCTTCCGCTGCTTATGAGTTCTGTAGCAATTGGTTTTTTATTTCGGCAGTTATTTGAGGTCAAATATGGGCTTGCAGGCGTTATAATGCGGATATTTATGGATAAGCCTTTTAATCTTTTGTCTTCTGGATCTACAGCGCTTGCGGCAGTGATCATAGTTATATCATGGCAGTATGTGCCGTTTTACATGCTATATTATTATGCCGGTATTACAACGATCTCGACGGATATTTATGAGGCGGCGGTAATCGACGGCTCAACCAGAACCCAATATATATTCAAAGTGGCGATCCCTATGATGTCTGATACGATAAAAAGTGCGGTGATCATGTGTATGGTAGGTTCTTTGAAGTATTTTGATCTCATCTATGTTATGACAGAAGGCGGGCCTTCCGGTAAGACGGAGCTGATGGCTACTTATATGTATAAGAATGCATTTACGAGTATGAAGATGGGATACGGTTCTACAATTGCCTCGGCGATGTTTATTATCATAACGGTTATTTCGCTGTTAACATTTAAGACAATGTACTGGAAAGGAGAGGATTAAAATGGTAAAAAGTAAGAAAATCACTCCTTTAGGAATTATTTCAAAAGTATTTATACTGTTTTGGGTATTGATAACGGTTGTGCCGTTTGTGTATATGGTGATTACTTCTTTAAAGGATCAGCAGGAATTGTTTTCAGGCTCGGTATTTAAGATTCCCAAAGTGTTGATGGTCAGTAACTATATAGAGATTCTTACAGGAAATTACTTCAATTACTTTAAGAACAGTATCGTTGTATGTATCGTAGGGTTGGCGTTGATCCTTACCTGTGCTGTTATGGCTTCTTATGTGTTTGCAAGACTTGATTTCCGGTGGGGCGGCCTGATTTTTAACATTGTGATCGCGTGCATGGCTATTCCAATTCATGCTACATTGATCCCGGTATTTTTGTTTGCCAAGCAAATGGGGCTTTATGATTCTCCGATGGCGTTGATCGGTCCTTATGTGGCGTTTAATCTCCCTGTCTCTGTATTTATATTAACGGGATTCATGAAGGGGATACCCAAAGAATTAGAGGAATCGGCTGAGATTGACGGGGCCGGAAAAGTCAGGATATTCTTGAAGATCATTCTTCCGCTGTCAAAGCCGGGGCTGGCTACACTTGCGATTTATAACGGAATCAATATGTGGAATGAATTTGTATATGCATTGGTACTTACGTCGTCTGTTTCCAAGAGAACATTGCCTTTGGCAGTCTGGGAATACCAGGGGCAGTATGGGGTAAACATTCCTATGATCATGACAATTCTTGTGCTTACGGCATTACCTATGATCATTTTGTATATTATCTTCCAGGAAAAGCTGGAGAAAGGCATGATGGCAGGGGCGGTCAAAGGGTAAGAAAATGAAAAATATAGTAATTACAGGTGTTTCAGGGGGGCTAGGCAGATGCCTGGCAGAGGAATATCTAAGTGAGGGCTGTCAGGTATTTGGATTTGATATAAATGAAGATGATATTTGTAATTATCTGCAGAATGATAATTTTTCCTTTAGAATCATGGATATTACTGATGATATTTCTGTAAAGGATAATGCGCAGAAGCTTTTTGGGAAGATCGGCCATATTGATATCTTGATTAATTGTGCCGGTATACTTCCCAAAAACAGTGAGAAACGGTTGGAGGATTTTGAAGTCAGCGGAGCATTAGAGGTATTTAACACGAATGCTTTAGGGCCTCTGAGAGTTACAAAACAATTATTGAAATTAGTGAAGAATTCAGAGGCAGGAGTAATCGTCAATATCTCTTCGGAAGCAGGCAGTCTGCAGGCACATGCAGATTATGTCATACGGTATGATTATTGCATGTCAAAAGCGGCGCTGAACATGCAGAGCATCATTCTTCAAAGATATCTGGAAGAGGATGAGATCAGAGTTTTGGCGGTACATCCCGGGTGGATGCAAACGAGGATGGGAGGCCAAGAAGCGCCTCTTAAGCCGTCAGATTCGGCAAAGCAGATAAAAAGACTAATAACCCATCATCAATATGACTACCATAACAGGGTGCTTATGGATTATAATGATAAAATAAGGCCTTGGTAGAATCTGGAACTTTAAAAGCAACGGATCTTTATGCCAGTGTGCCTGAATGCGAAGGAAAAGGAAGGTAGTTCAATTATGGAGAGTAAGGAAAGGTTGTTAGTAGAAGTTTCAAAAATGTATTATTATTATGGGTATAGCCAGAAAAAAATTGCTGAAATTATTAATTTGTCCCGCGCCTATGTGTGTCAGCTCTTAGAAGCTGCCCGAAAAGAGGGGATCGTGGAGATAAAGGTGAGAGAATATTCCATGGACGACGGTCATATGGAATACTGGCTGAAAGAGAAATATGGATTAAAAAATGTTAAGGTTTTTAAAAATCAGAATTTTTTAGGCAGAGATAAGATGATAAAGGCAATGGCAGAAACGGTAAGTCAGTTGTTTAGTGAATTAGTTTCGGACGGAGCTACCATTGCGTTTACCTGGGGTAACACTTTGTTTCGTATATCTAAGGAAATTGAGGTGGAGAGAGAATATAAAGATATAAAAGTAATTCCGTTATCAGGTGGAATGGGAAATATTCAGAAGAATATCTATGTCTCTGAAATTTCTACAAATTTGGCTCAGGCATTCAATGGAACACCGTATGTGATACCTTTGCCTGTTCTTGTGGAGAACAGCGGGATAAAAGAATCCATTTATTCAGATTCAGTTGTTGCAGGTCTTTTAAACATGTGGAAAAAAGTGGATATTTCAGTTTTTACAGTGGGAGATTTGGGAGAAGATAACGCAATGTTCCGTAATGGATTTATTAATAAGAATGATCTGAAAAAGTTGAGGAAGAATGGTTTGGCAGGAGATTTCTGTACACATTTTCTGGATAAAGAGGGGGAAGTATGTGATATGTCTTATGATGACAGAACAATATCCATATCGCTTCAGGATCTCAAAAAAATACCCAATAAAATATGTGTGGTATACGATGTATCCAAGGCGATGATCCTGCGAAGTGTTTTAAAAAAAGGTTACATAGATCATCTTTTTGTAGATGAGGCAACCGTTCACTTGATGAAACTTACAGAGGAAAATTAGAATGGGGTGTTTGAAGATGAAGAAAGCCAGAGTTGTTATTGATAAAGATTTTGCGATTGCTGCAATTGATGAAAAGGTGTTTAGTTCTTTTGTGGAGCCTCTGGGAAGATGTGTCTATGGGGGACTCTATGAACCAGAGCATGAAAGTGCGGATGAAGATGGGTTCAGGCAGGATGTTATGGAATACATTGAACCGTTAAATCTTACATTGAATCGTTTCCCGGGAGGTAATTTTACTTCAACATACAGATGGGAAGACGGAATTGGGCCAAAGGAACAGAGACCCAGAAGGGTTGAAGTTGCCTGGCAGTGTATTGAGACAAATGAATTTGGGCTGGATGAATTTGCGAAGTGGTCCCGCAAGAATGGATCCGATGTGATGATGACAGTGAATCTTGCAACCAGAGGGGTTCTGGAAGCCATGGATTGTGTGGAATACTGTAATTTTGAAGGCGGTACTTATTGGTCGGAGATGAGAAAAAGAAATGGTTTTGAGAAACCGTTGAATTACAAATATTGGTGTCTGTCTAACGAGATAGACGGTATCTGGCAGGTGGGGCAGAAACCGGGAAGAGAATATGGCCTATTGGCGAAAGAGGCTGCTAAAGGAATGAAATTAATTGACAGTGAGATTAAAACTGTGTTAGCGGGTTCATCATCTCCTGGACAGGATACTTTTCCGGCTTTTGACGCAGAGGCATTAGAAGCATCGTATGATTTTGTGGATTATCTGTCTGTGCATCACTATATTGGAAATATGGAGAATGACAGTGCGAACTATCTGGCGAAGCCGATGGTCACAGATCGGTATCTTGACAATGTTGCCGCTGCGATTGCATTCATAAAGGCAAAGAAACGAAGCGACCATGATGTATATATATCTTTTGATGAATTCAACACATGGCATTCGATAGCTCGTGAAGAGCGGTTTGAAGAGAGATGGCGTATTGCGCCGCCTCTTCTGGAGGACGTTTATACGGCAGAGGATACGCTTGCGCTTGGCGGAATGTTGTTATCTGTACTTAGACATGCGGACAGTGTTAAGATTGCGTGCGTATCTGAACTGGTGAACTGTATTTCGCATATACGGACCAGGAATCAGGGCGGCTGCTGGGTTCTTCCGCCATACTATGCCTTTTTGCATTATACACAGTATGGGAGAGGAACAGCGCTTCTAACCAAGGTAGAGTCGGATGTTTACGACAGCAAGGATTTTAAGGATGTTCCGTATCTGGATGCGCAGGCGGTATTAGATCAAAAGGGGCATATTACGCTTTTTGCAATCAATAGAAGCCTTGATGAACCGCTTGAAATGAATTTGGAATTGCGTGGATTTGAAGGATATCATGTAGAAAAGCACATTGTTCTGACGGCAGATGATCCGAAAGCGACGAATACGGAAGAGGATCCAGATGCGGTTAAGCCTGCTGAGAACGGTAATGCAAGATGTGAAAACGGTTGTGTACAGGCTGTTTTAGACAGTTTGTCATGGAACGTGATCTGTCTGAGTAAGTAAATGATTAAAAAAGAGGAGGTATGTCATGGAGATGTTTGAAAAAATTGATTCAAAAGATTTTCAGATCAATCCATTTCAGCGTATTGGGCAGGATTGGATGTTGGTTACGGCAGGGAATGAAACAGAAGGTGTGAATACGCTGACTGCCTGTTGGGGAGGTCTTGGCGATTTGTGGCATAAGGATGCGGCGTTTATTTTTATTCGTCCAAGCAGGTATACTTATGAATTTATTGAAAGGCATGATACATTCTCTTTAAGCTTTTTTCCGGGAAATTGTAAGAGTAAGCTGGCATATCTTGGGAGTCATTCGGGACGAGATGAGGACAAGATCAGCAAGATGGATCTGCATATTGAATACTTTGACGGTACTCCGGGGTTTGAGGAGGCAGAACTTGTTATTGTATGCCGTAAGATGTACTATCTGGATTTTGCAGGCGAGCGAATTCCGGCAAATGAAATCGAGCGGTTTTACAGTAATGAAGATGAAAATGATTTTCACAGATTTTATGCCGGCGAGGTAGTTGGTATATATCAGAAAGAGAGATAGATTGAAAATGGAATGGAGGATATAAGATGAAAGCGGTTCTTATGAAAGAGGTGAATCATCTGGAGTTTGTTGATGTTGAAAATCCGCAGCCAAAAGATGACGAAGTCCTCTTAAAGATCATGGCAGTCGGTGTCTGCGGTTCAGATATACCCAGGATTTTGAAATACGGTTCCCATGTGCTGCCGATTATTCCGGGGCATGAATTTGCCGGTGAGGTTATTAGCTACGGAAAGAATGTCCATGACTGGAAGGTTGGAGATAAGGCGGCGGCGGCGCCATTGATTCCTTGTAATGAATGTGAATGGTGTAAGAAAGGGATATACTCTCTTTGTGAAAAATATCGGTACTATGGTTCCAGAAATAACGGAGCATTTGCTCAGTATCTTGCTGTAAAAGAGCATAACCTGATAAAGATTTCTGAAGATACGCCGTATGATTGGGGAGCGACGATTGATCCGGCAGCTAATGCACTTCATGCATTTTTTAGAGCGGACGTGCAAAAAGAAGATACTATATGTGTGTTTGGAATGGGTGCTATCGGATTATTTGCTATTCAATATGCGAAAGCGCTTGGAATTAAAACGATTATCGCGGTTGATGTTAATGACGAGAAGCTTTCAACAGCCATGGCTTGCGGAGCTACCCATATTATACAGTCTATGAAGGAAGATGCGGTGGAGAAGGTCTGGCAGTACACAGACGGGAAGGGAGTTTCAGTCTCCTTTGATATGTCAGGTGTTCCGATTGCGCAGCAGCAGGCGATATTAGTAGCGGGAAAAATGGGAAGAGTCGTATATCTGGGGATATCTCACGAGGGTCTTAACCTGTCAGAGAAAGCGGTTGATAATATATTGCGTTTTCAATTATCGCTAATGGGAAGCTGGAATTCCTTTTCGAATCCATTTCCGGGAAGGGAATGGACGGAAGTGGCAGAGTTGATGGCAGACAAGAAATTGGATCCAAGTCTTTTGATTTCCCATAGGTTAAAGCTGGATCAAATGCCGGATGTGTTCAAAAAGATAGAAAAGAAGGAAATTTTATTTAACAAAATCATGTTTTATCCTAACGGGATGGAACAGGCATCGTAATCAGGAGGGTGTATATGGAAAAGTTGTCGGCATATATTGACCATACATTGTTAAAACCGCAGGCGACCGGTAAAGATATAAAGAAGCTATGTGAGGAAGCGGCAGAGCATCAATTTGCATCGGTTTGCGTAAATCCTAAGTTTGTCAGATTTGCATACGAACAGTTAAAGGATACGGGAGTAAAGGTATGCACAGTCGTAGGCTTTCCGCTAGGTTCAGGACGAACTGAGATTAAAGCCATGGAAGCTAAACTGGCCGTTGAGGACGGTGCAGAAGAGATTGATATGGTAATCGATATAGGAGCTGCTAAAGAGCATGATTTCGTCAAAGTGAAAGAAGATGTTGCTGCGGTAAGATCGCAGGTGGAGGAAGGGCGTATACTGAAGGTTATAATAGAAGCTTGTCTGCTGACTGACGAGGAAAAGATCAGAGTATGCCAGGTTTGTAAAGAAGCCGGAGCAGATTTTGTGAAGACGTCTACCGGGTTTTCGACAGGCGGCGCGACGGCGCATGATGTGAAATTAATGTACGAAACCGTGCAGCCGGAAGTGAAAGTGAAAGCCGCCGGAGGAATCAGAAGCAGGGAAGATGCTGAGTTGATGATGGAAAACGGCGCGTCGAGGCTGGGGACAAGCGCAGGAATCGTAATTGCAGCGGCAAAGTAACACTGTACGAGGTGAATAATGAAAGCATATATTATGGATAAAGACCGCATCTTAAGAATAGCGGATATCAGCGCACCTTTGAAAAGAGCAGACAATATTCTTGTAACAGTGCGGGCGGCGTCGATCTGCGGAACGGATATGCGTACTTTTCTGAAAGGAAATGTAAAGATTGACGTACCCAGAGTATTGGGCCATGAATTTGCGGGAGACATTGTCCATGTGGGGGACGATCTGAAGGAATATGGTTTTGATATCGGGGACAGGGTTACGGCTGCGCCGGCGATAGGCTGCGGAGAGTGTTACTACTGTAAAAAGGGATATTCCAATATGTGTAACGATCTGGAAACTATAGGTTTTCAGTATGACGGAGTCTTTGCATCTGTTGTGGAGATACCGAAAAAGGCAGTAAAGAATGGAAATCTAATACATTTGCCTGAGAGTATCTCTTATGATGATGCCACTCTGATCGAACCGGCTGCCTGTGCATGGAATGGTCAGACCTATCTCCAGATACATGAAGGGGATACTGTCTTAATCTATGGGAGCGGTATGATAGGATGTATTCATGCTGAGTTGGCTTATAGGAAGGGAGCGTCCCGGGTGGTTATTGTTGAACCGGTCGAAAAACGCGGAAAGATCGCGATGGAAAAGGTTCCGGGGATTGTTTGGATTAATCCGTTTACACAGAATACAGTTGAAGAAGTAGAAAAGCTGACAAAGGGAAAAGGTGTGGATGTGGTGATTACTGCAACGTCTGTCCCGTCGGTGCATGAGGAAGCGCAGAAGGTTGCGGCGAAGAGGGGAAGAATCTCGTTATTTGGAGGAATTCCCGGCGACGGGAAAGGCTATCTGGATTCTAATCTGATTCATTATAAAGAGTTACAGGTGTTCGGAGTCCATGCTACTACGCCGGGATACATGAAGGAAATCATGAAAATGATGGAAGACGGGGAATTGGATGCCAGAAAGTATATAGAGAAGATTGTTGCCTTAGATGATGTGGAGAGGGGATTCTTTTCTATCAGGGATGATAACACAATGAAAGTAGTTATTCATCCGTAATTTATTCAGATTCCAAATGTAAGGAGGTAAATATATGTTAAATTTAGTGAAGCCCAGGATAGGAATTCTTGCTTTGATGCAGGGATTGTATGATGAGTCACAGCCTGAGATACCGGCTAATCAGACAAAATTTGTGGAGGATGTGATCGGGCAGTTAAAGGATGCGGCGGAATTTGTGTTCCCGGGATTATCAAAAGAGAGAGAGCAGACAGAGCGTATTGTAAAAGGCTTTAACGATCAGGAACTGGATGGAATTATGATTATTAATACGCTGTATTCTCCGGGACTCAGAATCGTACAGGCATTTAAGAAGAACAATCTTCCGGTTATGCTGGCGAATATTCAGCCGCTTCCGAACGTAACAGATGACTGGAACTGGAGTTATCTTACTACAAATCAGGGAATTCATGGGATACAGGATACGTCTAACATGCTTATGCGGTTGGGCTATCATCCGGCAATTATCACGGAAGACTGGAAGAGTGATAAGTTTAAGGAATTTGTCGGCAATTGGGCTATGGCAGCAGGAACGGTAAATGCGCTTCGGAAATGCCGGCTGGCGTTGATGCAGAAAATGCAGAATATGGGAGATATCCTGGGAGATGAAGTTGCATTTTTCCAAAAATTTGGTATTGAAGTTCTGCATGAAGGAATCGGTCAGGTGGTCGCAGAGCTTGCAAATGTTACGGAAGAAGAGATCGACAGGCAGATAGAAGAAGACCGTCGGAATTTTGAGATACAAGAGGGGCTGCCGCAATCTAACCACCGGTATGCAGCAAAGCTTCAGATCGCATTTGAGAAATTCCTGCAAAAGAAGAATTACGATGGATTTTCAGCGAATTTTATGGTATTTGAAGAAGATGGAAGGATTGAACAATTGCCGATATTGGCTGCATGTAATATGATGGCAAAAGGATATGCATATGCGGCAGAAGGAGACGTTCATATCATGGCATTAATGGCAGCCGGACATCTTCTGATTGGAAATCCTCATTTTACAGAGATGTATTCATTAGATTTCGGCAGAGATGCATGTATGTTCGCGCATATGGGAGAAGGAAACTGGAAGGTGGCAAGAGGGGACAGGCCGGTAACATTGATTGACAGGCCTCTTGATATCGGTAACAGGGATAATCCGCCGACTCCTATCTTCGGGGCAGAGCTTGGTACGACAACGGTAGCTTCTTTAGTGCCGATCAGCGGGGACAGTTACCGTCTTGTTGTGATGAAAGGTGAAGTATTGGATACGGATATTATTCCGGGTATTCCTATGAACCATACATTCTTTAGACCTGACAACGGAGTGAAGGAAGCTATGACAAAATGGCTTCGCTATGGCGGTACGCATCACCAGGTGTTGTGGACAGGAGATTGGGTAGAGCGGTTAGAACTTCTGTGTAATATTCTGGATATCGAGTTTGTAGATGTTTCACAATAAGCATTTGGGACTGCTGTAAACCGGCAGTCCTATTTTTAGAAAAAGGAGGCGTCAGAATGGAAATAAAGTGCGTGGATCATATCACGATTAATATGGTGAATGTCAAAGAATCATTTGATTTTTATGAAAATGTAATTGGACTAAAGAGAATAAAAAATGTTGATATGGGTGATCATGAATTATATCTATACGGATTGTCAGATATAAAGTTAGAGTTGATTGAGTATAAAGAGGATCAGAAACATATCTGTGCAGGAAATACAGATGTGGGTGTTTACAGGCATTTTGCATTATGTGTAGATGATCTGGAAGAATGTAAGCGCCGATGTGAACGCGCTGGATATGGTATTAATATGCATCCGAAATATATTGAGCAGATCGGACAGACGGTGATGCTGATTAAGGATCCTAACGGGGTGGAGATTGAGATGATACAGGCATAACAATACCAAGATCGTGTGAGAGCGGGAGGTTTAATATGAAGGAAAACATTTTATTGGCGGTTGATTTGGGAACAAGTTTCATCAAGGTAGGTGCATACGATGAAACGAGCGCCTGTATTGCTCTGGAAATGGAGCCTGTAAAAGATTATCGGCCGGGTCCCGGTATATTTATTCAAAAAGGAGACGAACTGGTAGATTCTGTTGTGAAATGTCTGTGTAAGGTTACAGATAGGCTGGGGGACGGGCGCAAAGCAGTAGCGGCTATAGCGTTTACGGGACAGATGTCAGGTTTCATGGGGGTCGATAAGAACTGGAATGATATTACTACCTGGTCGTGCTCTTTAGACAGCCGCTATATGCCATATGCAAAAAAGCAGATGGAAAAGCTCGGAGAGAAATTCTTATGTATCGGCGGAACGAATTTTCCCCAGATGGCGCCTAAATACGAATGGTTTCGGGAGGAATTTCCGCAGGAAAGTAAGAAGATTGAAAAGTATCTCATGATCAGCGGTTATGTGATCGGTAAGTTAGGAGATATATCTGTAGAAGATGCTGTTATGGACAGGTCGTATATACAGTGGACCGGGCTGGCTGATGTAAATAATGACAGGTGGTCTGAGGAAATCTGCAGTGCGATAGAACTTGATACAAGATACTTGCCAAGGATTGTAAATTCTAATTATATCTGTGCACATCTGAATAAAGAGATAGCGGCGTTGACGGGGCTTGCGGAAGGTATTCCGTTGGTATCCGGAGCCGGAGATAAGGCGGCGGGATGTCTGGGATCGGCAGTTGTGGATTATGGAGATACGATTTTTGAAGCTTCTTCTTATGGAGAGATAAGCTGCTGTGTGCCGGAGTATCGGGCGGATCAGTCTGAGAAAAGGCTTGATGTAATTCCATCGGCAGTGCCTGGAGATTTTTATACGACGCATTTTGTTGCAGGTTCAGGTATTACTCTGGATTGGTTTATTGATCAATTTGCAAAAGAGCCGGGCGGGTCAGCCAAAGAAAGCTTTGCAATAATGGAAAAGAAGATGGAGGATATTGAGCCGGGATGCGGCGGGGTTATGGCGATCGGACTTTTGGGGGGATCTTCCATGCCTTTAGACGGCAATCTAAGAGGTATGTTTATGGGATTTGACTGGAGTCATGGGCCGGAACATTTTTATAAGGCATTACTTGAAAGCTTCACGTATGATTTTTCGTTGGCATTCGAAAGGATGGAACGGCTCTATCCAGAATATAATATACGTGATGTAAAGATTATCGGAGGCGGTGCAAAGTCGCCCATATGGACGCAGATGTGTGCGGATGTCCAGAACAAGACGTATTATGCATTAAACCGAGAAGATGTCGCTATGTGGGGAGCAGCGATTCTGGCGGGAAATGCTGTAGGGCTCTTTGGAGATCTGAAAGAGACAGCTAAGAAGTATGTAAGGAGACAGGATCAATATACGCCTGATGCCTCTAAGGGAAAGAAGTACGAAAAATATATGCAGCTATACAAAGAGTATACAAAGGAGCTGCATAATGTGTTTGAAAAGCTTCAAAATCTATAGGATTAAAGTGATGGCAGAAGTCTCCCGTTTTAGTAACAGGAGACTTTTTTAAAATGCCTTTATGAAAGGTTGATAATTATAGATAATGCGATTATAATAAATAAAAAGACTTGACAAAAGGCAGGACATCCTATGAAAGCAATTATTTTTGATGTAGACGGAACATTATGGAATTCTACAGAACAGGTAGCGGCCGCATGGACACAGGCGGTCAGCGAACATACGCAGCTTAAGCGTACCATCACAAGCGAAGATCTGATGCGTGAATTCGGCAAGCCCATGGACAAGATCGTTAACGCGTTGTTTCCTGAACTTTCGAAGGAGGAGCAGGAAAGTCTGTCTGTACATCTGTTCCGGTATGAGAACAGGAGAGTAGAGACTGCGCCGTGCGAGATCTATGAGGGAATGCCTGAGACGATCCGTGAATTGAGCCGGAGCTATCCGTTATTGATCGTAAGCAACTGCCAGGGAGGATATATCGAGGCGTTTCTTAAGAATACGGGGCTCTCGGAATATTTTGGGGATTATATGTGTCCGGATGATACGGGGAAGCTGAAGGCGGAGAACATCAGGCTTATCATGGAACGCAACGGGATTACGGAGGCGGTATATGTAGGAGATACGCAAGGGGACGCCGATGCGTGCAAGGAGGCGCGGATTCCGATGATCTATGCGGCGTATGGATTCGGAGATGTGGAAGGGGAGTATGTGACGATACATTCTTTCAATGAATTGCTTTCCCTGGATTATGAAGGATTCTGGTCTGCCGGGACGGAGAGAGACAGATGAGCGCGGAGAAGATAGGAGCGAACGAGATCAAGGCGAAGAACAGGCAGATTATCTATAATTATATCAGGGAACACGGTTCGGCTTCTAAGCAGGATATCGTTGTGGATATGCAGTTAAGCCTGCCGACGATCACGTCTAATCTGGAGCTCTTGAAGAAACAGGGATTGATCGATACATCGGGGAAGATCAAGAATACCGGCGGACGGAATGCGACCGCATTCACCTATGTTAAGGATGCGAGGACGGCTATCGGCGTGGATATCACGGCGAATCATATTACTGCGGTGGCGGTGAATCTGTCCGGGGATATCGTCAGGATGGAGAGAGAGAGGATTAATTTTGATCTGGAAGACGACGCATATCTGCGCAAGATCGGGGAAGTGGTAGAATGTGTGAAGCGGGAGGCGGATATCAGCGACGAGAACCTGTTGGGAGTGGGGATCTCGGTGCAGAGCCTAATCTCGGACGACGGTGAATACATTACATACGGCACGGCGCTGAACTTCGCAAAGCGGAAGAGGGAAGAGATCGCGGCTTATATTCCCTACCGCAACAGGCTGGTGCATGATTCGTACGCGGCGGGATACAGGGAGACCTGGACGAACAAGGAATTTCAGAATGCATTTTACATCAGCCTGAGCAACAGTGTGGGAGGTTCGGTCATTATTGATGATGCGATCTATGAAGGCAATACGCATAAAGGCGGTGAGATCGGGCATATGGCGGTAGTGACGGAGGGCGGAGAGCTCTGTTACTGCGGGAAGAGAGGATGCTTCGATACGGTATGCAGGGCAGGCAGGCTTGCCGGTTATACGGACGGCAATGTGGAGGAGTTCTTCCGGGTGTTGGAAGAAGGAGATGAGACGGCCGGGCGTTTGTGGGAAGAATATCTGGAGTATCTGACTGCGGCGATTCACAATGTCAGGATGTTGTTTGACGGAAGGGTGATCCTGGGAGGATATGTGGGGGCGCATGTGGGGAAATATCTGGAGGATATCTGCCGGCGTGTGGACGAGAGGAATCCATTCGGGGACCGGGCGGAGGACTATCTGGTGGAGTGCCGGTATAAGGTGGAAGCTTCCGCGGCGGGGGCTGCGTTATTCTATATTGATGAATTTCTGAATAATATCTGACAAAAACAATTTATTATATTGAAATTCCATGGGATATGTGATATCATAAAAACAATTAGGAAATCACTTAATTAAACTACTTAAAAAAGAAAGAGGGAGGATTGATGAGGCGGGGCACGAATAGTTTAGAAGTGAAGATACTGAACAGAAACCGGGTCTTCCGTTACGTGAACAGCCAGAGTGAGACGAGCATGCCGGATATCTCGGCAGCGCTTGGCATCAGCGGCCCGACGGTTCTTACGATCGTGAAGGAGCTTAAGGATGCCGGGGTCGTTGAGGAAGTGGGAGAGCTTAAGTCTACCGGAGGAAGGAAGGCGAAGGCGATCGCTGCGGTAAGGGATGTGAGGTATGCAATCGGAATTGATATCACGGCGAACCATGTGGGGCTTGTCTATACAGACCTGGCAAAGAAGGCTTTGAAGCATGACCGGATCCGTAAAACATTTTCCTGTGAAGATAATTATTTCAGGGAGCTTGGCGGGATATTGGGGACGTTTGTCAAGGACAACCGGATTCCGGAGGACAGGATAGAAGGAGTCGGAATCGCGCTCCCCGGAATCGTGGACCGGCAGAAGAACATTCTCACTCAATCGCATATATTGAAGATTGAGAATGTCTCGCTGGAGCGATGGGCGAATGCCATACCTTATCCGTGCGAGCTGTTGAATGACGCCAATGCGGCCGCTATCACGGAGGACGTCTGCTGCAGGAAGCCGGAGAACAGTATGGTCTATCTGTCACTGAGTAATTCAGTGGGCGGCGCTGCGGTCTCTGCGGCTGAGATGAAGGGTAATGACGGAATTAAGAATAACTTTGACGGCGGCGAGATGTACATGGGGGATAATTGGCGGAGCGGGGAATTCGGACACATGGTGATCCACCCGGAAGGGAAGACTTGCTACTGCGGCAAGAAGGGATGTTTGGACGCCTATTGTTCGGCCTTGAATCTGGCGGCATTAGAAGAGGGGAACTTGAAGGCATTTTTTGATAAAATGGAGTCGGGACACGGGGAGTATTCCCGCATCTGGGAGGAGTACCTGCAGAATCTGGCCATTGCAATTGATAATCTGCGCATGTGTTTCGATTGTGAGGTGGTACTTGGAGGATACGTTGGGAATTATATGGAACCGTATCTGGAACGGCTCAGAACCTTAGTTGCCGCTAAGAATATCTTCGGCGGAAGCGGGGAATATGTCAGGGTATGCCGGTGCCGCGAGGAAGCGTCCGCGTACGGTGCTGCTTTGTACCAGATAGAACGATATATAGCTAAGATATGACACTGTCAAATATTATAATACAAGGAGGAACTTTAAGATGGAAGGAACGATGAAGGTAGCATTGATGAATGGAATCGGCGAGATGGGATATACAGAGAGGCCGATCCCGGTACCGCAGGACAATGAGGTGCTGGTGAAGCTTGAATATGTAGGAATCTGCGGAAGCGATATGCATTATTATGAGACCGGCCGGATCGGGGATTTTGTGGTAGAGCCGCCGTTCGTACTGGGACATGAGCCGGGCGGAGTCGTTGTGGAAGTAGGCAGGGACGTGACACATTTAAAAGTCGGAGACAGGGTTGCGTTAGAGCCTGGTAAAACATGCGGAAAATGCAAGTTCTGCCGTGAAGGGAAATACAATCTCTGCCCGGATGTTGTGTTCTTTGCTACGCCGCCGGTCGACGGTGTGTTCCAGGAATACGTGGCGCATGAGGCGGATCTGTGTTTCAAGTTACCGGACAATGTAAGCACGTTGGAGGGCGCTCTGATCGAACCTCTGGCAGTAGGTTTCCATGCGGCGAAGCAGGGCGGCGCTCAGGCTGGTCAGACTGCGGTTGTATTCGGAGCGGGCTGTATCGGGCTTGTGTCCATGATGGCGCTGAAAGCATGCGGCGTTTCCAGGGTTTACGTGGTGGATATTATGGAGAAGCGTCTTGAAAAGGCAATGGAACTTGGCGCGGACGGAGTGATCAACGGGAAAGAGACAGACGTGTTGGAGAAGGCCAGAGAACTGACAGGCGGTATTGGTTTTGATCTTGCTATCGAGACGGCAGGTACAGAGATCACAACGAATCAGGCGATCCAAACGGTGAGCAAGGGTGCTACGATCGTTCTGGTAGGCTACGGCAAGACCGGTATGATGAACATTATGGCAAGTATGGCATTGGATAAGGAGATCACGATCAAGACGATATTCCGTTACCGCCATATTTACCCGATGGCTATCGAAGCGGTAGAGCAGGGCAAGGTGAACCTGAAAGGGATCGCGACTCATATCTTTGATTTTGACGATATGCAGACTGCTATGGACAGAAGTATCAATGAAAAGGCGGAGATCGTGAAGGCTGTGGTAAAGATCACTAAGTAAAACTGTTAATCTGTAAATGCATATGTAAAGTGTATCTGCAAAACATATCAGAAAAGTGCATCTGTAAATATATACAGACGATGAGAGCTGCGAGTGCTCCCGAAAAGATTCCGTACCTGAAGGTGCGGGACTTTTTGGGAGTATTTTTATTGACTTATATAATCAGCAGTGATAATATTATCATATAAACAACAAGAAACAAATAAAAGCAACATAAAACAAATGTGAAAAGAGGTGTTAAAATGTTAGCCATAGAGAGGCGCAATGAGATCCTGGAGAGATTGCGAGAAGAGAAGAGAGTCGTGGTGAGTGAATTAAGCCGGCTTTATCAGGTGACGGAAGAGACCATACGCCGTGATCTGGAGAAGATGGAGAAGGACGGACTTGCGGTTAAGAGCTATGGCGGCGCGGTTTTGAAGGAGCAGAAACCTGTCGATTTTCCTTTTGATGTGAGGAAGAATCAGTGTGTCGAGGAGAAGAAGAGGATTGCGGGCCTGATTGCGGATATGGTACAGGACGGGGAGAGCATTATGTTGGATGTCAGTTCTACAGCCGTCTATGTAGCAAGGGAGCTTAAGAAGAAGGAGAGGCTGACGGTGATCACGAATTCTATCGAGATCATCGCGGAGCTCTACGATATGCCGGCTTGGACGGTGATCTCGACCGGAGGTACGGTGCGGGAGAAGTCTTTCGCACTGGGCGGGCCGCACACGGATGAGATGATCGCTTCATATCATGTGGACAGGGCGGTCGTGTCCTGTAAGGGGCTGGACCTTGAGAATGGGATCACGGATCTTGTGGAGCAGGATGCCAACAGTAAGCGGATGATGCTCCGGGCGGCCAGAGAGAGGATTCTGGCCGCGGACTATACGAAGTTTGACGCGACGGCATTTACGAAGGTAACAGATTGGCCGTCGATTACGAAGATCGTAACAGACAGGAAACCTGCGGGAAAGTGGATGGAAGAATTTGAGAGACAGCGGATAGATTGTATCTACCCGGGAATCTGAGAGTTTGTAAGATAAGGAGGAGAATATTATGTCATTGGTTACATCAAGGGATATGCTGTTGGAGGCGCAAAGAGGCGGATATGCGGTAGGCGCGTTTAATGTGGAGAATATGGAGATGGTTAAGGCGGTCATCGCCGCTGCAGAAGAGTTGAGGGCGCCCGTTATGCTTCAGACGACTCCGTCAACCGTCAGGTACGGTACACTGGAGACATATGCGGGGATCGTCAGGGCCGAGGCGGCGAAGGCGTCTGTCCCGGTTGCGCTTCATCTGGATCACGGCAGTGATTTTGATCTGGCGGTGAGGGCGGTCAAGGAGGGGTATACTTCTATCATGATCGACGGTTCGGCGCTGAGTTTTGAGGAGAATATTGATGTGACCAGGCGTGTTGTGGCGGTGGCGGCTCCGAATAACATCCCGGTTGAGGCGGAACTAGGCAAGGTCGGAGGAAAGGAAGACGATCTGGAGGCAGAAGCGGATACCAATACGGATCCCGCACAGGCGGCGGAGTTCGTGGAGCGTACGCAAGTCTCCTCTCTGGCGGTGGCGATCGGAACGGCGCACGGATTCTATGTGGGTACTCCGGTGCTGGATAAGGAGAGGTTATCGGAGATCCGCAAGGTGGTGGATGTTCCGCTGGTTCTTCACGGCGCGTCAGGATTGACGGCGGAGGATGTAAGGGATTGTGTGCGCAGGGGGATCTGTAAGGTGAATTTTGCAACGGAGCTCCGCGCGGCTTATACGGATGCGGTGAAGGAACTGCTAAGGGAGAAGCCGGAGACATTCGATCCTAAGGCGTTCGGCAAAGTGGGGATTCCGGCTGTGAAGGAGTTAGTCATGGGCCGGATGAAAGTCTGCGGCTGCGATCAGAAGGTATAAGGAGTCAGAAGGCGTAGGAATTGCAGATTGGCTGCAGGGAGAATGATATGAAAGAATTATTACTGGGGATCGATATAGGAACCAGCGCTTGTAAGGCGGCCATATTCCGAAGGGACGGCGAAGCAGTTGCAGCGGCAAGCGAGGAATATAAGGTATATTATCCGCAGCCCGGATATGCGGAGCAGGACCCGGATGAGTGGTGGAGAGCAGTCTGCAAGGCGGTAAAAAAGTGTATAGGAAACGGAGCGGTGAACCCGTCGGATATCGCCGGAATCGGTGTTGACGGGCAGAGCTGGTCGGCGGTTGCAATCGATAAGCAGGGAAATGTTCTGGCGAGGACACCGATCTGGATGGATAACCGTTCGGATTCTGTCTGTGAAAGGCTGAACCGCAAGATAGGTAAGGACGCTATATTTAAGGTGAGCGGGAATCCGCTGACGGCGCAGTATACGACGGGGAAGGTGCTGTGGTATCGGGAGAACCGGCCGGAGGTATATCGGGAGACGGATAAGATATTGCAGTCCAATGCATTTATCGTCTACAGGCTGACCGGCAAGGTCTCTTTGGACATCTGCCAGAGTTATGGATGGCATTGTTTTGACATGAAACGTGGTGTGTGGGATGATGATATGAGGAAGGAATTGGGGATCCCGGAAGGATTCCTCCCTAAGATCAGCCCGTGCCATGAGGTGATAGGAACGGTTACAAGGAAGGCGGCCGAAGAGAGCGGGCTGACGGAAGGGATCCCGGTTGTGGCCGGGGCGCTTGACGCGGCCTGCGGGACTCTGGGAGCGGGCGTGATTCGTAACGGTGAGACACAGGAACAGGGAGGACAGGCCGGGGGAGTCAGTATATGTACGGACACTTATAAGGCCGATCCCAGGCTGATCTTAAGCCGATATGTGATCCCCGGATATTGGATACTGCAAGGCGGTACGACCGGAGGCGGCGGTGTTATGCGGTGGCTGGAGCGTGAATTAGGGGATTATGAGCGCATGAGGGCAGGAGAACTGGGCAGAAGCTCACTGATGCAGTTTAATGAGATCGCGGCAGAGGTGGCTCCGGGGTCGGAGGGATTGGTATTTCTTCCGTATATGTCAGGAGAGAGGACGCCGATCTGGGATCCGGATGCCAAGGGAGTGTTTTACGGGTTGGACTTCAGTAAGACGAAGGGGCATATGATACGGGCAGCCATGGAGGGCGTGGCGTATTCCGTCAGGCATAATCTGGAAGCAGCCGAAGAAGCCGGGGCGTCTGCAAAGGTGCTGCGGGCCATGGGCGGAAGTGCGAATTCCCTGCTGTGGACGCAGATTAAAGCTGACATTACGGGCAAGCTGATCGAAGTACCGGATTCGGATACAGCGACGACCCTTGGGGCGGTGATGCTGGCGGGAGTCGGAGTCGGGCTTTATAAGGATTTTAAGGAAGCCGCAGAGCTGACTGTTACAGTACGGCGGGTGCATAAGCCGAATCCGGAAGTTAAGGAGGTCTATGATAAGAACTACAGGATTTATCTGGAGCTGTATCAGAACCTAAAGGAAACTATGAAGAAGCAGAAGGCAATGAACATTGGTTCATGAGAGCAGCGGGGTATTTGACCCTCGCGGCAGTCGCCAAATGCGCATGCAAGCATGCCCGCTTGGCTCGTTGCTCGCGGGAATAAACAGGCAGGAGGTCAGGAAATTGAAAGCAGCAGTAGTTGTGAAGAATGAAGTGGTAGAATATCAGGAAATTGAAGAACCGAAGACGGCGCCCGGAACCGTCAAGGTGAAGGTGAAGGCGTCCGGTATCTGCGGATCAGATGTGCCGAGAGTGCTGCACAATGGTGTACATTTTTATCCCATTGTTCTGGGGCATGAGTTTGCTGGAGATGTTGCAGAGGTTGGAGACGGTGTGGAGAATATCAAGGTTGGGGACAGAGTGTCCGGTGCGCCGCTGATTCCCTGTATGAAGTGTGATGACTGCCAGAAGGGGAATTATTCTCTGTGCAAGCATTACAGCTTTATCGGTTCCAGGCAGCAGGGCAGCAATGCGGATTATGTTGTGATCCCGGCGGCGAATGCAGTGGTATTTGATAAGAGTATCTCTTATGAGCAGGGAGCGATGTTCGAACCCTCTACGGTCGCGCTTCACGGAGTCCTGTGCAATGATTACAAGGGCGGGGATTCTGTTGCTGTGCTGGGCGGAGGCACCATTGGGATGTTTACGATGCAGTGGGCGAAGATATTCGGAAGCAGGAAGGTCGTGGTGTTTGATATCAGCGAAGAACGTCTGGATATGGCAAAGCGTCTTGGGGCTGACGAGACGGTGAACACGCTGGAGGAAGGATTCATGGAGAAGGCCATGGCCTTCTCCAAAGGAAAAGGTTACGACTGTGTGTTCGAGACGGCAGGACAGCCGGTGACCATGCGGATGGGATTTGAATTGGCGGCGAATAAGGCGCGGGTATGCTTTATCGGAACGCCGCATGTGGATCTCAACTTCACTCCGGCTATGTGGGAGAATATGAACCGTAAGGAGTTTAAGCTTACAGGCTCCTGGATGTCATACAGCGCGCCGTTCCCGGGGAAGGAGTGGGAACTGACTGCACACTATTTTGCGACGGGGCAGCTTAAGTTTGATCCGGCGTTCGTATTCAGGAAATTCCCCATGAGCCGGGCGCAGGAGGCGTTTGATCTGTATAAGGATCCGAAGAATGTGCTGGGAAAGATTCTATTGGTGAATGATGAAGATTTATACAGATCTTGACAGCCGGGATATAGAAGTCCGTTATTCGGTCGTGGTTCAAGGTTGGTGTTTTGAGTACGAGAGAAAAGGATTAGAAGGAGAGACAAATCCATGTTACCGACAAGAGAAAAGGCAGAAGAACTTTTATCAGAAGCAGAAGCTCCTATATGATGTCTTTGGGATATGATGAAGCCGCTAAGATATGTCTGACGCATTCCTTTGATGACCAGACTACAGATGCTTATATCGGGAACTTTGACACTACTGAGGAGGAACTGAGACTGATTCAGGATACCTTGAAAACGATTGTTTTGGATGAGTACGACAGACTGATTCAGTTGTGTGATTCTATCGCGGGGGCGGAAGGCGTGCTGGATATTGAGGAGCGGATGAATGATGTGAAGCGGCGGTATGGCTTTTATCCTCAGAAAAAATGGGATAAATCAGCAATAATGTACTGACCATTTTATAAGCTGTAAGATGGTCAGTACATTAAGCGTAAGATGGGCATTTGCCTATAATATCTCATCCTTCTTTTCAAGGATCGCTTCGCATGCGGCACATGCCGGGCAGTCGCAGTACATCGCGCCGGAAGCCTTGATCTCTTGGGCGTGGGCAAGTACACTCTTCGCCTTCTCTTCTCCGAATACCTGCGCGCCGGCCTCGGAGCCTGCGAAAGCGATCAGGCCGTCGATCGGCATGATGTCTTCCTCGACTTCTGCGATCAGGTTTTTGGCGGCTTCTGCTTCCTTGTCCGTACCAAGAGCTTCCAGCCAGTTCTTAGCGGCTTCCTTGGCTTCTGCACAGCAAGAACGTGCGTTCATCAATTCATTTACTTTCTCAACTACATAATCTTTTACATCTGCATTCATAGTGTAACCCCTTTCTCTTATATGTGTTTGATCGGACTGAGGAAATTAAGTACGGCAGTTACGGCGTCTCAGATTGTCATAGATCCGGTTAAGCATCGCTTCGCACAGCTCGATCTCGTCCTCTGAGAAATCTTCATAGAAGATAGCTGTCATCTGTGCGGATACTTCCGTGTAATCCTGTTGAAGATCTCTTGACCTGGGAGTCAGAGCGAGCAGGGTCTTTCTCCTGTCGTCAGGATCAGGGATGCGGACGACTAGCCCGGATGATTCCATGCGGTCGATCATGCTTGTAAGCGTGGTTGCGGCAAGGCCGGTCCTGTCAGATAACTCTCTTAAGGAGATATTCTCCTCATGCCATAAGACATAGAGAATCCGGCCTTGTGCGCCGTTGAAAGCATCGATGTTCTTCTCTGCCAGGATATGTTCAAAGATCCGGTCGCTGAGACGTTTAATCTGCGAAATGGTATGACCGCCCTGAATTTCCATACTAAATTCCTCCTCTATAGGATTATACTATATAGTAGTATTTGTGTAAAGCTAAATTGAAAATTTTAAGTTGTTTTTTTTATGGCGGATTGTTATACTTACAGTATATCAAATGCGGAGTTTATGGATAGATGCTGGTGCCGTACCACATTCAATTTCAGTCAGCGGGACACGGCGCTAAGGATGGGGGGGAGAGCAGTATGGCTGGTGAAGAGAATATTTTTCGGGAAGAGCGGGCGGCAAAGTATCTGCTGCTTAACAGAGATACGGTGATCGCGGAATTTGAGGTAGATACTGTCTTTGATACGATAACAATTGTGAAGCAGTTTGTAAAGCTGCCGGATTGGTTTGATAATTTGGGTAACTTTATCCGTAACAGGCGTGCCCCAAAGCAAAGAGAGAATATTGAAGAATTATTGCGGTTAAGCGGATGTGATACTGTGCAGGGCTTCCTGGATGTCTCTCATGCATTATCATTAGTCGATACCTTTTGGGTAAAACGCGCGGACAGTGATCTGTGCTGGAAAAAAGTATCGTTATACACGCATCCGTTTAATGAAGTGATTGCCCGGACAGCCTTTGAAGGCGGCTTACACGGCAGGCAGCTTAGCACGACATCTCCTGAGTATGGTACGGACGGTTCCTTTGCCAAATGCTGGATCCGCGAGGGAGAGAGGATCCGAATGTTAAAACGCGGCAGTTCGGGAGCGAGAAACGCTGGTCTGGAGCCATATTCGGAGTTTTATGCAAGTCAGCTTATAAGAGCATTTACAGATGAGTTTGTAACGTATGATCTGAGAAAGCACAATGGGAGAATCTGTTCGGTATGTGATCTGTTCACATCTGAGGATTATGGATATCTTCCCTATGCGGCAGTTGACAGGGGGAATTCATCAGTAGAATCTGTATTATGCAAGATGCAGGAATTCGGTCTGGAAGACGAGATAAAGCGGATGTTTGTAATAGATGCCGTGATATTGAATGAAGACAGGCATAAGAATAATTTCGGCTTCATTGTGGACAACAGGACGCAGGAGATTGTCAAAATGGCGCCGTTGTTTGACCACAATATTGCCTTGCTGCCGTATGCTGAAGAAGGAGAGTTTGAATACGGCGGCGATTACCTGAGACAAAAAGGCCCGAGGATCGGGGACGAGTGGATCAGGGCAGCCGCAATGTGCCTGGATACAAAGACCAGGAAGGTTCTCGTTCAGTTGTCGGAGTTTAGGTTCGAGAGGCACGGCAAATACAATCTGCCTGATTGGCGGCTTAGCGCGCTGGAGGAGTTGATTCACAAAAGTATTCGGAAGATCTTAAGCTTCCCCAATTAATATCCGCGAAGCAGCGAGCCATGCATTAATCTTTGATGATAATGCCCAGGCGCTTTGCCAGTTCGGCTGCCTGGTACAGATCCACGGCCGCTCCGCGTAACTCGTGATTATCGTCTGATAAGGTCAGACCGGTGATCACGCTGTTAGAAAAATCCATTCCTGACAGGGAGGTCTGAAAGAAATTGGCGTTTACAAGGCTGACCTCCTGCCAGTCTACCTGTCTGCATCTGCACTGCGATATATTAGCGCTTTCAAGCTTCGTCTGTTCTATCCTTATGTGTTCTAATCTGGAAGAATCAAAATTAGAATCATTCATATTGCAATCTTTGATCTCCAGATTCTTAATTATACTGCCGGTAAATTTGCTTCCGACTCCTTTGCAGGAATGGAAGGCAGCGCGGTTAAAATAGCTGTCGTTAAAATTACACCCGGAGACGTCGCAGTTTCGGAATATAATATCTGTAAATTCAGCCCGTTCGAAGGCACAGTTCCAGAAACGGCAGCTTTCAAATCTTACGCCGGAGAATATGGTATATGAAAAATCTTCCTCTTCACATACCAGGTTACGGAATATCCTTCCCTGTATCCGTTCGTCTGTTATCCTGCTGTCTCTGATCAGTTTTGCATCAGCTTCTATCAATTCTGTGTCCGGCTGTAATATAGGCGTCAATAATTTCATAGAGTCTCCTGACTGTTATCTTTTCGGTGAAAATAGCTTCTTTTCATATTATATTCCCGTCTTCAGGCTAATACAATAGGCATATGAATAATGTCCATCAAAACTAGAATTCAGAGAATTGCATTATTGTCCAATACATTATAAAATAGTGCTATAAAGTAATTCGGAGAGAAATACATACTGTGTATAGAATCATAAGGAGGATATCATGTTTTTGACAGACAGAAAATTAGAGAAGCGTATCGAGGAATTAGAGCAGTACCGATACAGAGATATTATTGAATTGGAGAGTTTTGAAGCCGAAGAAGAGAATCAGGGAGTAGTGAATCCGAAGCTTCCTGACACTCCTCTGAAAGGATCGATACATACGGGCGATACATGGAAGGGCCGCGACAGATTCCTGTGGCTGCACAAGGATATTCCGATTCCGGCCGAGTGGAAGGGAAGACGGGTAGTCGGAGTATTTGATTTCGGCAATACCGGCGGGGGAAATAACTCTGGATTTGAGTCTATGGCCTATGTAAACGGTGAGATGTACCAGGGAGTAGATGTAAACCATAAGGAATTATTCTTGGATGATGCGCTCTGCGGGACTGCCGCAGATATTACCTTCCGTCTGTGGTCAGGTCTGGAGGGAGGCGGTATCCCAAGAGACCAGGAGCATCGGATCGCGCGGGCCGATCTGGCGTGGCTGGATGAGAAGGTGGATGATCTCTACTATATGGCGTCTATGGTACGGCAGACGTTGGATGAGCTGGAGAATTCGGATCCGATACAGCACGAGCTCCGCAAGGCGCTGGACGCGGCTTTCCGCCAGATCGACTGGTCTGTTCCGGGCAGCGAAGAGTTCTATGAGTCTGTGTACCGGGCGGACGAGATGCTGAATCAGAGCATTGATTCTATGGATAAGAATTCCATGATCAATATATACTGTGTAGGACATACACATATAGATGTAGCGTGGCTTTGGAGACTGAAGCATACAAGAGAGAAATGCTCCCGCTCCTTTTCAACGGTGTTCCGTCTGATGGAGATGTTCCCGGAATACATATTCCTGCAGACACAGCCGCAGCTGTATGAATATATGAAAGAGGAGTTCCCGGATATTTTTGAAAATATCAAGAAAAGGGCAAAGGAAGGACGCTGGGAGACTGACGGCGGCATGTGGGTAGAGGCCGACTGTAACCTGACAAGCGGAGAATCCCTGACAAGACAGATTCTAATCGGCAGCAAGTTTATCAAGGATGAGTTCGGCAAGGATGTGGAATATCTCTGGCTTCCAGACGTATTCGGCTATTCCTGGGCGCTGCCGCAGATCTTGAAAAAGGCGGGGATCAATACCTTCATGACAACGAAGATCAGTTGGAATCAGTATAATCGTATGCCGCACGATACATTTATGTGGAAGGGAATAGACGGAAGCGAGGTTCTGACTCACTTTGTCACGACACCGGAGCCGTGGCGGGAGAGAGATTCCTGGTTCTATACCTACAACGGGAATCTGCTTCCAAGGACGGTAAAAGGCGTGTGGGATGCGTACCGCGATAAGCAGATGAATAAAGATCTGTTGATTTCCTTTGGATACGGCGACGGCGGCGGCGGTGTGAACCGCGATATGCTGGAATGCAGGAGACGGCTTGACAAGATTCCGGGGCTTCCTAATGTGAAGATGTCGACGGCGGGAGAATATTTCAGGAAGCTGCATGATACCGTAGAGCATACGGATGATTATGTACATACATGGGACGGAGAATTGTATCTGGAGTATCACAGAGGCACTTACACAAGCCAGGCGCATAATAAGCGCATGAACCGGAAGATGGAGCTTCTCTACCGCAAGGCCGAATGGCTGACGGTGACGGAGGCGCTGAGAGCGGGCAGCATTGCAGATGCCAAGCAGGAAGAGCTGACGAAGGGATGGAAACATATTCTGACGGACCAGTTCCATGATATTATCCCCGGATCTTCCATCCATGAGGTCTATGAAGATTCCAGGAAGGATTATGAATATATTGAAGGAATTGCCCGGGAAGTGGAACGGGATGCATATAAGAATATATTAGAGCAGAAGGAGAATACCTACACGGTCATCAATACGTCTGGATGGGATATGGATCAGACGATCGAGATATGTAAGGATGTGCCCGGAGTATTTAAGGATACGGATGGAAATGAGCTGCGTTCTCAGAAGGAGCGGGGTACGACCTATGTGGAAGTGAAGAACGTTCCGGCAATGGGAATGAAGGTGATATCTTTCGAGGAGACAACGAAAGATACCGCGCCGAAGGGACATGCTGACAATGTATTTTCTGTCAGGGACAGAGAGATTGAGACGCCGTATTATCATATATTATTAAATGAACATGGACAGCTCACGAGACTTTATGACAAGACGTATGCCCGTGAGGTGATTCCCAAAGGACAGCGCGCGAATGTGCTGCAGGTATTCGAGGATAAGCCGCTTGATTTTGACGCATGGGATATCGATATCTTTTATCAGGAGAAGATGCGCGAGATCACGGATCTTACAGTATTTGAAGTTACAGAGATGGGTCCGCTCTGCGTGAAGGTTCATATGGAATGGAAGCTTGCGCCGTGTTCTGAGTCCTGTATCAGGCAGGATATGATCCTCTACAGCAATAGCAGAAGGATCGACTTTAAGACGAATGTGGATTTCCATGATCAGCATAAGCTCCTGAAGGCTGCATTCCCGGTGGATGTCCGGTCTACCTACGGCACTTATGATGTACAGTACGGTAATGTGAGGCGTCCGAATCACTGGAATACGAGCTGGGATCAGGCGAAATTCGAGACAGTGGCGCACAGATGGGCGGATCTGTCGGAACGCAACTACGGCGTAAGTGTTCTGAATGACTGTAAGTACGGCCATGACATCAAGGATAATGTTATAAGGATCTCATTGCTGAGAGCAGGAACGCATCCAGATCATCTGCAGGATCAGGGCGAGCATACATTTACCTATGCATTGCTTCCTCACAAGGGAGACTTTGTAGAAGGGATGGTCGTTCAGGAGGCATTTGCATTAAATGAACCAATGCAGGCCGTACCGGGAGCAAGCAGGCTTACTTATGACAGTTTCGTATCTTTTGATAATGCGCAGATAGAGCTGGATGCGGTCAAGAGGTCTGAGGACGGAAGATATATCGTCATTCGTTTCCACGAGTTCGCGGGATCAAGGCAGGAAGTAAAGGTGAAGCCGGGATTCGCATACAAGGCATGGGCAGAGTGTGATTTAAGAGAACGTCCGGCCGCGGATTTTGTACAGGATGAGATCTGCATGAGCCTCCATGCATATGAGATTAAGACGATATTGTTAGAGTTATAGTGAAACAGAGTTGTTTAAGGAAGGAGTTTCCGATATGGGAGAATTATTTAATATAGAAAAAGTGCTTGGATTTTGTGAGAAGATCTGTTACTTTTTTATCGTAAATCTGTTATTTATCGTTTCCAATCTTTTGGCGCTGCTGTTCCTTCTGTTCGTTGGAGCGGGCCAGATTCGGGAATGCCTTCCGCTGTTTCTCTTGTCCCTGCTTCCTATGGCGCCTGCGCTGTCAGCGGTGATGTACACTATGAACCGGCTGATACATGGAACAGAAGGGCGTGCCCTGCGGGATTATAAAAAGGGATACTGCATGGATCTTATGCAGAAGACAGGACTTGGAGCAGGACAGTTATTGGTTATATTCATATGCTGGACGAACATAGAATTCTTCACAATACAGATAAGGATACTTCCGCTTGCGGTATTATTTATCATACTGTTTGCAATAGCGGTTCTTGTAACGCCTAATCTCTATATGCTTGTGAGCCGCTATGAAATGGGTAATCTGCATATTGCGAAGACCGCGGTGACACTGCTTTTCGCAAAGCCGGTATTCACCCTTGGAAATGTTGTTGCGCTTGGGATCGTACTTGCGGCGTTCGAGATCTCGGCGGGGACAACGGTGCTGTTCATGGGAAGTATCTATGGATTCCTGGTTATGTTTATGAATCAGAGCGTGATGCAGAAGTTGGAAGATAATTAGTGGGTAATCTGGATATCCCCGCAGGAATCGGTATTTAACAGATATCGGTTCCTGCAGCGGGGATATTTTTTAATCATATAGAAAACTTTGTTCTATTGAAAGAGAGACACCGATATGGAGATTAAAGGTTCAAAGCAGATATATCATAAATTATTTTTTATATACACGAGTATCCTGGTCTGTGTGATATCTGCGCTGGTTATTTACTTCTTTAACAGTACCAGAAATCGTTTTTTAGAGCAGAATCTTAATTATACAGAGATGATGGATGAATCGGCGGGATCTTACCTGGAAGAGACCTCTGATATCGCGGAGTATATCCATGAAGATCTGTATAAGTCGACGATGGAGCTTAATGACGCGCTGCACTATATAACGGACGAACCGGCTGTTTACCAGAAGTATCGCCTGGATACTTATATCAGAAGCAATATCAGTGAGTATAAGGGTATTGAGAAGTTTTTCCTGGATGCGTTCCAGGCGTACGGGGAGCTGAACCGCATTGTTCTGTATAGCTATGGTAAAGACGAGACCACGGAATATACACGGGACGGGAAGAGTTATAGAAGGAACGGTGATTCTGATTTTAAGAAGAGACTGGAGAAGCTGGACCTTGTGGAAGAGGACTGCTTCTTCTACCTTAAGGAGATCAGGGAGCCGGCGACGATGCAGGTAAAGGGGTGTATGCTCCTTGGATTCAGAAGCAGAAGGTTTGAGAGTATCCGGCAGTATTATTCCCGCCCGGAACTCTTAGTGTATAATGAAGCCGGAACGGTTGTGTATGACTCCTCGAAGAAGTATGAAGCTGATGATATAATGGATGCAGATGAACTGGGAATACTGGAGCATATGCTAGATTCCTATGTGGAGCAGTCGCAGTCGGGGCAGTACCATACCTTAAGTTATTTGAATAAGAACCAGGCGGCGGATATCCCTGCATCCATCGTAGTCATGATCCTGGCATTTGGGGTCAGTGTGCTGGTCTTGGGAGAGGTGTTTGTAAGATACCATCTGCAGAAGCTTGCCGGGAGGCTGAACAGGATCCTTGACGGAATGGCGAAGGTAATGGAGGGAGATCTTGCGGTGCGTATTCCGGCAGATAAGAACGGCGATGAGCTGGACGTGATCTCCGGGTGTTTTAATGAGATGTGCGAGAGCCTGGACGAGCATATCAGGAAGCGGTATTTGGCAGAGATCGAACAGAAGGACGCGGAGATGGCGGCGCTGCAGAGCCAGATCAATCCGCATTTTCTCTACAATACGCTGGAAGCCATCCGTATGAAAGCCATCTGCAACGGCGACCGGGAGGTAGGGAAGATGCTCTACAGCCTGGCAGTTACATTCCGCGCTCAGATCAAGGAGGCGGATATCATCACACTGGCGCAGGAATTGCATTATAGTAAGAAGTATATGGAGCTTTTTGAGTTCCGGTATCAGAACCAGTTCAAGGCCCTGGTGGAATGTTCGGAGGAATATCTTCAGGTGCCGGTCATTAAGTTTGTATTGCAGCCTGTGATCGAGAATTACTTTATCCACGGGATCAGGATGAAAGAGCAGGATAATTATGTGAGAATCGCCGTTGAGAGAGAAGAAGGATGTGAAGAGAGCTATCGGATCATCGTAGAAGATAACGGGAAAGGAATGACGGAAGAGGAGATATCGTTGAAGAATCAGGAGCTTAAGAGCGATACCGTGAAGAATCAGGCGTCGATCGGCGTTGCCAATGTGAACCGGAGGCTTAAGGCTGTCTATGGAAAAGAGTATGGGATACACATGGAAGCAAGAGCCGAAGGGGGGCTGCGGGTAATATTAAGGTTCAGGGCTGAAGGGAAAAATTAAAGGTATTTTGTGCATAAGGGAAGGGAAGACGTACGGATATGTTAAAGGTAATGATAGTAGAGGACGAGGAATTGATCTTACAGGGCGTTCGGAATATTATAGATTGGGAGGCATTGGGGCTTGACGTGGTGCATATGGCGCATGACGGGGCCGAGGCGCTCGAATTGTGGGAGAAGGAACCGGTACAGATCGTTGTCACGGATATCAGTATGCCGGAGATGGACGGGCTGGCGCTTCTTCGTAAGATCCGTGAAACGGACGATCAGGTGCGCTTCATCATATTGACCGGATATGACGAGTTCTCATATGCCAGAGAGGCGGTGCGTCTGGATGTTGAGAATTATATTCTGAAACCAATCAATGAAGAGGAACTTAAGCGTCAGCTTCGGGAGACCATACAAAAGCTTGAAGAGATGGATAAGAAGAAAATCCGCTATATTGATGAAAAGACACGGTGGATGCATTTCCTGAACGGTAAAACGAAAGAAGATGAATCTGAGGAATTTGCGGAAATGCTCAGGCTTCCGGCGTCGGTTGGCAGTTATCATGCAGCAGTCTTGAAATGGAACCTGAATGGGCAAAAAGAGCAGAAGATCACGGATGTGATCGTAGAACTAAAAAAGGAGGACAGGCTGCGTATCGTGCATCTTCCCCCGGATCATCTGCTCATGGTATATATTGCCGATGATACAGGCAGTGACAAGGATGGCGAAGCGGTGCAGGGGTACTTTTCGGAGCTTCAGAATCAGATAGAAAGCAGATTCAATATCATGACGTTTATCGGTGTGGGAACGTCTTTTCAGAAGATACAGCAGCTTCCGGAAGCTTACCGGAATGCTATAAAGCTTCAGAAATATCTGATCATTGAAGGATATGGGAGCTGTATCAGCCAGAGGCAGATCCAGGCCGGAAGGACTGAAGATATCCAAATGGATGAAGCACGGCTTAGGAAATATATTTTGAGAAAAGAAAAAGAAGCGGCGATGGGATATATAGAAGAGCTGTTTATCAATAATGTGCAGTCCCAGAAGGGGGATATTGCAGGGGCATTATACCGGGCGGCGGTCAAGACAGCAATGCTGCTTCAGGATATTAAGAAAGAATATAAGCTTGAATCCGGCAGATTCCGTGATCTGGAAGAGTTGATCGAGACGATCTTCAGTGCGGATGATATCCTGGGGATAAAGACCGCGTTTATCTCAGAAGCGGTGGAGATCATCGAGTGTATGCATGAAGAGGATTCGCAGTATACCCCTGTGATTCGCCAGATCATTTCCGAGGTGCAGCAGAATTATAAGGAAGATATGAACCTAAAAACTCTGGCGTATAAGTATCATATGAACGCGTCATATCTGGGGCAGATATTCCAGAAGGAAGTGGGGTGCTCTTTCGCACAGTATCTAAGCAATACGAAGAACGGGATCGCAAAGGACCTGATCCTTAATACGAACATGAAGATCAACGATATCGCAAGACAGGTTGGATATCCTGATACCAGTTATTTTTACCGGAAATTCAAACAGTGCTACGGGGTATCGCCGGCTTCCCTCCGTGAAATGAAAAAATATTAAGGTGGACAAAATCGTGAAATGATGGACATATTATTTCACGATTTTTTTGCGTATGAAGATAAATATAATCCTCCTAGAATTTGTCCAATGAACCCGAAAGTTTTCAACTTTCCATACAAACTGCACAATGATATAGTTTATATAGTAAAAAAAGCACTGCAGTTTAACGGACCGGTAAGTTGACAGACAGTGCGGGCATTCATAAAAACATTTGACAGGAAAGGCGCCGAAAGAGGAGTTTTAGAGTGCTCTGGAAAAGGAGGAGGTTAAGAGGTGAAAGCTAACACGAAAAAAGCCAAAGAGCCGAAAGGGAATTTGCTGAAACGGCTGCGGGCTAATAAAGAGCTGCTTATTTTAAGCACGCCGGGAGCGATCTGGTTTCTGTTTTTTGCGTACCTGCCGTTATTCGGTATTCTGGTGGCATTCAAGAAATTCAGGCTGTCAGGAGATGGATTCTTCTATAATTTGTTTACAAGCGAGACCGTCTGGTTTGACAATTTCAAGTTTCTGTTCAGCAGCGGCGACGCCTGGATCATAGTGAGAAATACGGTACTTTATAATTTTACATTTATTATTCTCGGCGTAGCGGTGCCGGTGGTGCTGGCGCTGCTCTTGAATGAGATCAAGAATAAAGGAATGATGAAGATCTATCAGAGCTCCATGTTCCTGCCGTACTTCCTGTCATGGGTAGTTGTAAGTTACTGTGTATTCGCGTTTCTGAATCCTGAGAAAGGATATTTTAACGCGATCATTCAGCAATTCGGAGGAGACCCGGTCTCCTGGTATACGGAGACGAAGTTCTGGCCGTTTATCATCATCTTCATGAGCCAATGGAAGGGAATGGGATATAACACGGTGGTTTATCTTGCATCCATCTGCGGAATCGACAAGACCTATTACGAGGCGGCGGTTCTTGACGGGGCGAGCAAATGGCAGCAGATCAAGTACATTACGCTGCCGCTGTTAAAACCGGTTATTACGATCCTGCTGATCATGTCTGTGGGAGGAATCTTCAAGGCAGACTTCGGATTGTTCTACCAGCTGCCGAAGAACTCCGGACCGCTGTATCCTGTTACGAACGTACTTGATACATACATCTTCCGGGCGCTGAAGACAAGCGGCGAGATCGGTATGAGCTCCGCGGCGGCGCTGTTCCAGTCGACAGTCGGATTCGTCCTGATCATGATCGCGAATAAGATCGTGTCAAAGGTCGACAACGAGAATGCACTATTTTAAAAAGGGGGTAAGAGTATGGCTGTTAAGAAGATATCCGACAGAAAGATGCAGAGGATGATTAAGAAGATAGAGGCAGAAGAGTGTAAATATAACCAGATCAAGACGCCGACCAATATCCTGTTCAACATCATTCTGGCGGTACTGTCACTGATCTGTGTGATTCCGTTTATCTTCGTTATCATCATCTCCTTTACAGATGAGAATACGCTTGCAATGAACGGATACCGTTTCATACCGGAGAAGCTAAGCTTCTATGCGTATGAATACATCATCAGCGCGGGAGAGAATATTCTGAGAAGCTATGGGGTAACGATCTTTATCACCATTGCGGGAACCGTGATCGGCTTGCTGCTGACGGGAACCTATGCCTACGCGCTGTCCAGAAGAACCTATGCGTTCCGCAAGTTTTTTACGACGGTGATCACGATCCCTATGCTGTTCAGCGGCGGTATGATCGCGAACTACCTGATCGTAACCAAGGTGCTTATGTTAAAGGACTCTCTGTGGGCGCTGATCCTGCCCCTGTGTCTGAATTCATTTAACATCATCGTGCTGAGGACGTTCTTCAAGACGAGCATTCCTGACGCGGTGGTGGAATCGGCGAAGATCGACGGGGCGTCGGAGTGGAGGCTGTTCTTCCAGATCGTCATTCCCATGGCGCTTCCGGGACTTGCGACTATCGGACTGTTCCTGACGCTGGGTTACTGGAACGACTGGTTTAACGCTATGATGTATATGGATAACAAAGACCTGATCCCGCTTCAATATCTGCTGATCCAGATCGAGAGTTCTATCGACTGGCTGGCGAACAACAAAGCGACCATGGGTGTCGACGGGATCACGGCGGCGGCAAATATGCCGAAAGAGACGATCAAGATGGCGATCGTAGTGATCTCTACATTGCCGATCATATTTGCTTATCCGTTCTTCCAGAGATATTTTGTCAATGGGTTGACGGTAGGCGCAGTAAAAGAGTAATTTATAGATTAGGAGGAATCATAATGAAGGTTAAAATGTTAAGAAGATTGGCGGCGGCAGGCCTCGCGGTGGTTATGACGGCAGCTCTTTTCACAGGCTGCGGCAAGAAGAAGGCAGAGACGAATGCAAGCGGAGAGGAGATCGTGGAACTGACCTGGTGGCAGATCGGGGATGCGCAGAAGGATCAGAGCCGGGTCATTGAGAAGGTCAACGAATATATCGGTGATAAGATCGGTGTGAAGCTGAATGTCAATACGGCAGGCTGGGGTGATTATGACCAGAAGATGCAGGTCGTGATCAATACAGGAGACGACTGGGATCTGTGCTTTACCTGCTCCTGGGCCAACAACTATCTCCAGAATTCCAATAAGGGAGCGTTCCTTCAGATCGACGACTATATCAAGGACACGGATATGTACAAGAATATCGACGAGCGGTTCTGGGAAGCGGCGAAGGTACAGGGGAAGACCTACGGTGTTCCGAGCGAGAAGGAGATCGGAAGTATGCCGATGTGGGTATTTACCAAAGAATATGTCGACAAATACGATATCCCTGTAGATGAGATCCACAGCCTTGAAGATCTGGAGCCGTGGCTTAAGCTCATCAAGGAGAAAGAGCCGGATGTAGTGCCGATGTATCTTACAAGCAGTTATTCGGCGCCGATCTACATGGATCTGATCCAGAATCCGGTGGGGATCGAGTACGGTGATGATACGTTGACGGTCAAGAATGTATTTGAGACGGAGAAGATGAAGTCCACTCTTGATACTATGAGGAAATACTATCTGGCAGGCTACATCAATAAGGATGCGGCCACGGCTTCCGATGACAAGTCGGTGAAGCGCTTTGTGACAAAAGGCGACGGACAGCCGTACGCTGAACTGGTATGGGGCAAAGACCTTGGATACGAGGTAGTGGCGACTCCGATCATGGATACCTATGTGACTAATATCTCCGCGCGCGGCGCTCTTACGGCGATCAACGCGCAGACGAAACACCCGGAGAAGGCGGTAGAACTGCTGAATCTGATCAATACGGACGAATATCTCAGGAACCTGCTGAACTATGGGCTTGAAGGCGAGCACTGGGACAAGGTTGACGTTCCGGCGGATGAGGCGGCAGAAGCCGAGGGAAAACCATATGTATACGAGAACAAGATCAAGCTGAATGAAGAGACGAGGAAGAATTACTCTGTTTCTTACTGGGTACAGGGCGGATTATTCAATACTTATGTTCTGGAAAATGAGCCGGTTGACAAGTGGGCAACATTCAAAGAATTCAACGATTCTTCTGTTGAAGCGCCGTCCTTTGGATTTGATTTCGATCTGGAGCCGGTCAGCACAGAGGTCGCGGGATTCGGCAATGTATTGGATGAATTCGGAAAATCGCTGTACACAGGAAGCGTTGACCCGGAAGAATATCTGCCGAAGCTTCAGGAGAAATTAGAGGCGACCGGTATTGATAAGGTGATCGAAGAGATGCACAGCTCTGACGCTTAAAAAAAATTAATAAAAAAACCTCCCATTTTATGGGAAGATGCGAGATAATAGAGTAAACCAA
>ERZ808046.398-NODE-398-length-42264-cov-7.498684_pt1 | contig 42264 bp, 33 predicted proteins | sample MGYA00380196_ERZ808046 | MGnify/ENA primary metagenome ERZ808046 (study PRJEB31490, sample SAMN06133421) | mouse gut metagenome | isolation source: Z6_2 | host: mice | place: China: Chengdu | collected 2015-05 ...
AAAAAGAACATATTATATTTATGGATAACGGCTTCAGGATTAATTTCCTTCATGCGCTGCTGCGCCGCATCCACCTTGTACATTCCAAGCGTCTTATAGGTTGCAATGATCTGGCGGTTTAAATTAGACAGGCACACTTTATCGTTGTCTATAATATCCACCGTTCCAACACCGCTTCTCACCAGCGCTTCCAGCACATGCCCTCCCACACCGCCGATTCCGAACACTGCCACCCGGGCATTTTTAAGCCGTTCCACGGCCTTTTTTCCTATCAGTAATTCTGTCCTTGAAAACGGATTCTCCATATTTGTCCATGTTCCTTCCCGCACCGCCCGGATCACCATTCTTTTTTATAAGAATTGTGCGGCAGATTCCTCTGCCGCACATCATTGTCTCATTACAATAAGCTGGCTCACGAAACGTGGCAGCGTTTGTTTTTATTTCTTTAATGTCTCTCCTGCTGTAGCACTTTCTGCTTTTTTCTTAGGAAGCTGCACTTTATCAAGATGCCAGATTTCATCCACATATTCCTGGATCGTTCTGTCTGAAGTGAACTTGCCGCAGCTTGCCACATTTAAGATTGCGCTTCTTGCCCATCCCTTTTCATTGCGGTATGCCGCTTCTACTCTCTTCTGCGCTTCCGCATAAGCTTTGAAGTCCTTCAGAATAAAATAGGTATCTGCTTTTGCTGTGCTTAAGGTATTAAGCAGTGAGTTGTAAAGGGTTCTGAATCTGTCCGGATCGTTGGGCGCAAAGGTTCCATTGATCAACTGCATCAGAACCTTTCTTACATCCGGGTCATTGTTGAAAATCTCATTGGGATTATATCCGCCATGGTTTTCAAAATTGATTACCTCATCGGAAGACAGACCGAAAATAAAGGCATTTTCTTCTCCCACTTCTTCCACGATTTCCACATTAGCTCCATCCATGGTACCAATCGTCAGCGCGCCGTTGAGCATAAATTTCATATTTCCTGTACCGGAAGCTTCCTTGCTTGCGGTGGAAATCTGCTCGGAAACATCTGCTGCCGCAAAGATGAGTTCTGCATTGGACACTCTGTAATTTTCAATGAATACTACCTTGATTTTTCCGTTAATAGCCGGATCATTGTTCACTACATCCGCCACAGAGGTGATCAGCTTGATGGTCATTTTAGCATTGTAATAACCTGCCGCCGCTTTCGCTCCGAAGATAAATGTCCTTGGATAGAAATTCATATCCGGATTATCCTTTAGCTGGTTGTATAAATACATAACATGAAGGATGTTAAGAAGCTGACGCTTATATTCATGAAGTCTCTTGACCTGTACGTCAAAGATAGAGCGGGGATCTACTTCAATACCGTTATATTCCCGGATATACTGTGCAAGGCGCACCTTATTCTGGTACTTGATATTCATAAATTCCTGCTGGGCCTTTTCGTCATCCGCATAGATTTTCAGCCTGCCGATCTGGGGAAGGTCCGTGATCCATTCGCTTCCTACGTGCTCTGTTACCCAGTCGGCTAACAAAGGATTTCCGTGGAGGAGGAAACGCCTCTGGGTAATACCGTTGGTCTTATTATTGAATTTCTCAGGCATCATCTCATAGAAATCTTTCAATTCCTGTTTCTTTAAGATCTCGGTATGAAGCCTTGCAACGCCGTTGACTGAATATCCCGCTGCGATTGCAAGATGGGCCATCTTCACCTGACCATCGTAGATGATTGCCATCTTACGGATTTTTTCCTGGTTGCCCGGATATAATTCCTGTATGCGCAGGATAAATCTCCGGTTAATTTCCTCAATGATCTGGTAAATTCTCGGAAGCAGTCTTGAAAACAGTTCAATGGGCCATTTCTCCAGCGCTTCCGCCATGATCGTATGATTGGTATATGCACATGTCTTCGTTGTTACCTGCCATGCCTCGTCCCATGTAAGGTAATGCTCATCCATAAGGATTCTCATCAGTTCCGCAACCGCTACGGTAGGATGGGTGTCGTTAAGCTGGAATGTAACCTTTTCGTAGAATTTCCTTATGTCATCATGATTCCTTAAATACTTGGCAACTGCCTCCTGTACAGACGCAGAAATAAAGAAATACTGCTGTTTCAGACGCAGTTCTTTTCCCGCATAATGATTGTCATTGGGGTAAAGGACCTCCACAATATTGCGGGCCATAGTTTCCTGCTCAACCGCTTTCTGATAATGTCCTTTGTCAAAGGAATCAAGCTGGAAGCATTCCACTGCCTCTGCATCCCAGATTCGTAAGGTGTTTACAATACCGTTGCCATATCCCACAATGGGAAGGTCATAGGGAATGGCCCGTACGCTCTGGTATCCTTCCTGTACAAAGTTGCTTCTTCCATTCTTATCTATATGCACATTGACATATCCGCCAAATTTGATTTCCTTGGCATATTCCGGCCTTCTAAGTTCAAAGGGATTTCCATCCACCAGCCAGTTATCCGGCACTTCTACCTGATAGCCGTCCCTGATCTCCTGTTTGAACATACCATAACGGTATCTGATGCCGCAGCCATATGCGGGATAACCCAAAGTAGCCAGGGAGTCCAGAAAGCAGGCCGCAAGCCGTCCCAGACCGCCGTTTCCAAGCGCCGGATCCGGTTCCTGGTCTTCCACAATATTTAAATCCAGCCCTAATTCATCCATTGCTTCCTTCACAGGTTCATATGCCTGCAAATTAATGATATTATTCCCCAGGGCACGTCCCATCAGAAATTCCATGGACATATAATATACTGTCTTGGGATCCTGTTTCTCATACTCTTTCTGGGTATTTAACCAGTTGTCAACCACAACATCCTTAATTGCATAGGCAACCGCCTGGAAAATCTGCTTCTGGCTGGCTTCTTCCAGCGTCTTTCTATATAGCGTTTTCACATTGTAAAGCACGCTTCTTTTAAATAATTCTTTATCAAAAGTAAGCGATACCGGCACGGTTGATTTCTTAGCCATTCTTTTTTCCTCCACTCCATCCGTTTTGTATGAACACATTTCCGCTATATTATACTACACACACATAAAAATCACAAGATTTACCGAGAGACTTTTATTGCATAGGCAGGACTTTTGTGTGATAATATTTTTATAAAAATTTTTATACAGTTCAGATATAAAGAGGATTGATTCTATGAGTGACAATCAGAGTTGGAACAGCACCGGGGAACAGATCAGGGACGCCTTGTCTGAGGCTCTGCGCAGCGGAGACTTTAAGGACTTGAATGATCTGGTTTCCCAGACTGTAACCAATACTTTAAATGAAGTTGGAAAGCACATCATTCCAGGCAGCGGGGAAACTAACGATGAACAGGAAAAACAGATAAAACAGCGGCAGGAACGGCTCCGCCAGAAGCGGGAGCAGCTCCGCCAGTCCCAGGAACAGATGCGCAGACGGGAAAGTGAGATAAACCAGCGCAAAAACCTCCTAAGACAGCAGGAAGAACAGATACGTCAGCAGCAGGAACAGATACGACGCAGACAGGAACTGATGGCCCGTGAAAATACGCCTCCTGTCAAATATAAAAAAGTCGGCAATGTGTCAAGCATCCTGTATCAGGTATTTGGGGGCATCGGCCTTGGCGTCACCGGGCTTTTGACCTTTCTCCATCTCATTTTCCTGTTAGCGGATGTGGGCACCAGCCCCGGAAGCTGGATCATTAATTTTATCTTTTTATTTATATTCTTCGGCATGATCCATGTCGGCATCAGACAGCGGATGCGTTTAAAACGTGCCCGGCGGTACATCCAGCTTTGCGGCCGGAACATGTACGGAGAAATAGAAAGTATCGCTAAAAGCATGGGAAAGAAAGTCCGCTATGTAGTCAAAGATCTCCAGAAAATGCTGAAACTGGGTATATTCCCGGAAGGTCATCTGGATGAAAAAAAGACCTGCTTTATGCTTGATGACAAAACGTACCAGCAATATTTGGAGACAGAAAACAACCGCCTTATGCGGGAAAGAGAGAGCCAGGCGCTGACCCAGGCCGAATCCCGGCCGGCAAAGCCTGAACCCAAAGAAGAAATGTCCCAAAGGCCTGAATCGGAGCTGGATACCATGATTGCAGAGGGAGTGGACTGCATTGGTAAGCTTAAAGAGTTAAACGATAAGATTCCCGGTGAAGTGATTTCCGGCAAGCTGTCCCGGCTGGAGGGACTGCTGAAAGATATTTTTGACAGCGTCCGGGAACATCCTGAACAAATGCACCGCATGCACAAGCTGATGGACTATTATCTTCCCACCACCCTGAAACTGGTAGAAGCTTATGAGGAATTTGACCGGGTGAGCACCCCCGGGGAGGAAATTGCATCGGCCAAATCCGAAATAGAAAATACTCTGGACACCATCAACCAGGCTTTTACGGAATTACTAAACAACCTGTTTCAGGATGCCGTATTTGACGCCACCACAGACGCACAGGTGCTTAAAACCATGCTTGCCCGTGAAGGTCTGACCAATGATATGGAAATAACAAAAGCTGACACGCTTCACTAGCCAGCTTTTGTAACAAAATAATTTCTGCTTTCCGGCAGGAACATAATATGGAGGAAAACCAATGAGCACTAATTTAGATGAAATGTTAAAAGAAGCCCCTACTTTGACCCTTGACCCCTTTGCCGGAGCTGACGGGCCAAAGGAAAGCCCCCAGGCCCTGCTGGAGGAGGAACCCAAAGTTCCCGAAGTGGTCCTGACACCGGAAGAACAGAAGATGGTGGACAACTTCGCCTCCCAGATAGACATTACCAATACCCAGATGGTGATGCAGTACGGGGCAGGCAGCCAGAAGAAAATTGCCGACTTTTCTGAAAACGCCCTGAACAATGTGCGGACCAAGGATATGGGCGAAATCGGACAGATGCTGGCAGGCGTGGTTGCAGAACTGAAAGATTTTGATGAGGAAGATGAAAAGGGTATCCTTGGATTCTTTAAAAAGAGCGGCAATAAACTGGAAAATATGAAGGTAAAATATGACAAGGCGGAAGCAAACATCAACAGAATCTGCAAAGTCATGGAAAACCATCAGGTAACGCTGCTCAAAGACGCCGCCATGCTGGACAAGATGTACGAATTAAATTTAAACTATTTCAAGGAACTGTCCATGTACATCCTTGCCGGCAAGCAGAAACTGGAACAGGCCAGAACCCAGGAACTTGCATCCCTTCTCAAAAAGGCGGAGAGAAGCGGACTTCCCGAAGACACACAGGCCGCCAACGATTATGCCTCCATGTGCGAACGTTTTGAAAAAAAGATTTATGATTTAGAGCTGACCCGGACCATTTCCATGCAGATGGCTCCCCAGATACGACTAATCCAAAGCAACGATACCGCCATGTCCGAAAAAATACAGTCCACCCTGGTAAACACGATTCCTTTGTGGAAAAGCCAGATGGTCATCGCCATAGGCTTAAACCATTCCAGCGAGGCGGCAAAAGCCCAGCGGGAAGTCACCGACATGACCAACGCGCTGCTGAAGAAAAACGCAGAAGCCCTTAAGACTGCCACCATTGAAACCGCCCGCGAAAGCGAACGGGGCATCGTGGACATTGAGACCCTGACCGCCACCAACAAGACGTTGATCAGTACCCTCGACGAAGTCATGAAAATCCAGGAAGACGGACGGGCCAAGAGAAGAAATGCAGAACAGGAACTTGGAAGGATCGAGGAAGAAATGCGCCAGAAGCTTCTGGCCGTCAGCCGCAATTCCAGGCAGGCCTGACAGAGTTTATAGCAGCATAATATGGCTCCCTGTGCAGTACAGGGAGCCTGAATTTATTACAATAAGCTGTCTCGCGGAGCGTGGCAGCGTTTGTTATACACTGATTTTTTCTACGCCAATAGTGACTTTTTCACCGTTTACGTTCCACTCTTTCATCGTGGCAAGTTCCGTATCGGTAACAATCTCGCCGGCAAGCACTTTCTCGGAAATTGCTTCTTTGTTAGCCTCTACGATTTCCGCTATCTTTGCGTTTCCATTGACAGCCACCTTAATGTGATCCATCACTTCAAAATTCACGTCTTTACGCATGGTCTGGATTTTGCTGATCACCTCATACACAAATCCCTCTTCCACCAGTTCCGGGGAAAGGTTTGTATCCAGAACAACTGTAACATAATTATCTCCTTCTGTCACAAGTCCTGCCTTCTGTGCCACATCAATCAGTAAATCCTCTTCTGTAAGGGAAATTTCCACACCGTCCACCTCAAACTTAATTGCGCCCTCGGCTTTCAGTTCGTGCATGGCCTTTGTTCCGTCTGCCTCTGACAGATATTTACGTATGCCTCCAAGCTGCTTTCCATATTTAGGGCCAACCGTACGGAGCTGGGGTTTAAAGCTGTAGCTGGTCAGATCGCTGACATCTTCCCTGAATACAACATCCTTTACGTTCAGCTCATCTTCCACAATATCCTTAAAGTAATCCTCAAGGACATGAGCCGCCTTCACATACATGGTTCCGATAGGCTGACGGTTCTTGATATTTGCCGCATTGCGGGCTGCCCGCCCCATTACCACAATGGCAAGGACTTCTTCCATATTTTCTTCCAGCTTCTTATCGATCATGGACTCATCCGCCACAGGATAATCGCACAAATGAATGCTCTCCGGGGCTTCTTTGTCATTGCTCTTGACAAGATTTAAATAAATTTCTTCTGTCATAAAAGGAATCAGAGGGGCTGCACACTTACAAATCTGTACCAGCGCAGTGTAAAGCGTCATATAAGCGTTGATCTTATCCTGCTCCATGCCTTTTGCCCAGAACCGCTCACGGCAGCGGCGCACGTACCAGTTACTCATCTCATCCACAAAGTTGTCTAAGACCCTTGCCGCTTCCGGGATTCTATAGTTGTCTAAATGCTGGTCCACCTCTTTGACCGCCGTATTTAATTTGGACAGGAGCCATTTATCCATAACGGGAAGTTTTTCATATTCCAGCGTATATTTCGTTGCATCAAAATCATCAATATTTGCATAAAGGATAAAGAAAGCGTAGGTATTCCATAAAGTCCCAAGAAACTTCCTCTGTCCCTCCATAACCGCCTTTCCATGGAACCTGTTAGGCAGCCAGGGTGCGGAATTAATGTAGAAATACCAGCGGATCGCATCTGCCCCATAGGTAGCCAGCGCCTCGAAAGGATCCACCGCATTTCCTTTGGACTTGCTCATCTTCTGTCCGTTTTCATCCTGCACATGCCCCAGGACAATGACATTTTCAAAAGGCGCCCGGTTGAACAAAAGGGTGGATTCCGCCATCAGGGAATAAAACCAGCCTCTTGTCTGGTCCACTGCCTCCGAAATAAACTGCGCAGGGAACTGGGATTCAAAGAGTTCCTTATTTTCAAACGGATAATGATGCTGGGCAAAGGGCATTGCGCCGGAATCAAACCAGCAGTCAATCACTTCCGGCACCCTCTTCATGGTCCTGCCGCATTTAGGACAGGCACAGGTAAACTCATCAATATAAGGTCTGTGCAGTTCCACCGTCTTTGCCGCCGGGCTGCCGCTTAACTTCTCCAGTTCTTCCCTGGAACCGACTGCCTGCTGATAGCCGCAGTCCCCGCACTCCCAGATATTCAAAGGCGTTCCCCAGTAGCGGTTACGGGAGATTCCCCAATCCTGTATATTTTCAAGCCAGTTCCCGAAGCGTCCCTCGCCGATAGATTCAGGAATCCAGTTTACCGTCCGGTTATTGCGCACCAGATCGTCGCGCACTGCAGTCATCTTGATAAACCATGATTCTCTTGCATAATAAATCAAAGGCGTGTCGCACCGCCAGCAGAAAGGATAGTCATGCTCAAACTTCGGAGCGTCAAAAAGCTTCCCTTCCTTATCAAGGTCAACTAAAATATCAGGATCAGCCTCCTTTACAAACTTCCCGGCATAAGGGGTTTCCTGTGTCATATTTCCCCTGCCGTCAACAAACTGTACAAAAGGCAGGTCATACTTGCGTCCAACCTGTGCGTCATCTTCACCAAAAGCCGGGGCAATGTGGACGATCCCGGTACCGTCTGTCATGGTAACATAATCGTCGCAGGTCACAAAATGCCCTTTCTTGTGCTGCTTTGCTGCCGACTCCCCTGTACAGGCGAACAGCGGCTCATAGGCTTTGTATTCCAAATCTGTTCCCTTGTAGGTTTCCAGGATTTCATAGGCAGACACTCCCTCTACGGTTGACAGCTTTCCAAGCACATCATCGGTCAGAGCCTTTGCCATATAATAAACGTAACCGTCTGCTGCCTTTACCTTCACATAGGTTTCCTCCGGGTTAACGCACAAAGCTACGTTGGAAGGAAGGGTCCAGGGCGTTGTGGTCCATGCCAGGAAATAAGCATCTTCCCCCACGACTTTAAAACGTACTACCGCCGACCGCTCCTTAACGGCCTTATACCCCTGGGCAACCTCATGGGAAGATAAGGGGGTTCCGCATCTAGGGCAGTAAGGCACGATCTTAAATCCTTTGTATAAAAGTCCTTTATCCCAAATCTGTTTAAGGGCCCACCACTCTGATTCGATGAAATCGTCATGATAAGTCACGTAAGGGTCGTCCATATCCGCCCAGAACCCCACAGTAGCGGAAAAGTCCTCCCACATCCCTTTGTATTTCCAGACACTTTCTTTACATTTGGAAATAAATGGATCCAGTCCGTACTCTTCGATCTGCTCTTTGCCGTCCAGTCCCAAAAGCTTTTCCACTTCCAGTTCCACCGGAAGCCCATGGGTATCCCAGCCCGCTTTTCTTGGCACCATATACCCTTTCATGGTACGGTATCTGGGAATCATATCTTTGATGACACGGGTCAGGACATGGCCGATGTGGGGTTTCCCGTTCGCCGTGGGCGGACCGTCATAAAATGTATAGGTCGGGCCCTCTTTCCTGCGCTCCATACTCTTTCGGAACGTGTCGTTTTCTTTCCAGAATTTTTCCACTTCCTTCTCACGTTCCACAAAGTTCATATCTGTGCTGACTTTGTTATACATGTTTTTCCAACCTCCTGATTTCAGTTTTGCATCGCCTGGGCTGATGCTGTTTTTCGTTTCGCATCTGCCAAAAAGGCTCCGTCCTGTAACAGGACGGAGCCTTAATAAACGTGCTCGAATCAACCACCTCTTACAACATACCAGCATATGCGCCCCCTGTAACGCAGGGATCACGTCAGTGCCTACTTGCCTGTGCTTTCAGCCTGCAGCTCAGAAGTGATCTTCAGAATCATGTACTCTTGCCGGGCTCTCACCCTCCCCGGTTCGCTGAAAATTTCCACAGATCCCTACTGTCTTCGTCAAAGCCTTTCTCTTTCAAAAGCCATTATAAATTCAAATTTCCCGGTTTGTCAAGGATTTTCGCCCTCTTTCCTGTCCTTTTTCCCTCCTTTTGTAAACAGTTTCTTAAGTTTTTTCTTTGAGCCTTGCACCTGTTTTATAAATATTTTATAATGGGAAAAATATCCCCGAAAGAACGGGGCAATATCTTAATCCATTGACACACATGGTGTTTTAGAATAGAGGAAAAAATGTATATATCAAAAAAAAGCAAAATCTCGGCACTGGCGTCCGTCCTCTGCCTTTCTGTAGCCTTTTCCACACCCGTATTTGCAACCGAAGATCCCGCTGTAGAGTCTGAGATCCGCTATAATATGGAGATCCAGTCCAATTCCTGGGAAAACTGGCCCGCCGGACCCCAGGTCTATGCAGAAGCTGCCATCGTCATGGAGGCCGGCACCGGCACCATCCTGTACAGCAAAAACATTGACCAGCAGCTTTATCCCGCAAGCATCACCAAAGTCATGACCGTCCTTCTGGCACTGGAAAATCTTGAGATGAACGAAGAAGTGACTTTCTCCCACAACGCGGTCTTTTCCATCGACTACAACAGCAGCCACATTGCCAGAGACGAGGGCGAGGTCCTGACCGTAGAGGAATGCCTTTACGCCATCATGATGGAATCTGCCAACGAATGTTCCAATGCCATCGCCGAACACGTCTCAGGCTCTGTGGAAGCGTTCGCTGATCTTATGAATCAGCGGGCCGCAGAACTGGGATGCACGAACACTCATTTTGTCAACCCCCATGGTCTCCCGGACGATAACCACTACACCTGTCCCCGGGATATGGCTCTGATCACCCGGGAAGTGATCAGCCATGAAAAATTCCGTCAGATCAGCAGTACCCCCCGCTACACCCTCCGGACAACCAATAAAAAGAGCGAAGAACTCCTGATGAACAACCATCACTACATGATCAACAATTACAAGACTTCGCGCTTTTTGGACAATACGGTGTTTGCCGGAAAGACCGGATATACCACAGTCGCCCTCAATACGCTGGTCACCTGTGCCACCAGAAACGGCATGGACCTGATTGTCGTCACCATGAAAACCCAGGGCAGCGCGGAGCGGGGCGTTCCCGTCTATACAGACACGGCCAATCTTCTGAATTATGCCTCGGAGAATTTCCGTAAAGTCAACATCGCCGAAAATGAGACAGAATTTACCATCGGGCAGGGAGAACTCTTTGACACCGGAAGTTCCATCTTCGCCACCTCCACGCCCATGATTGAGATGGACCAAAACGGCTATGTGGTTCTTCCCATCAATGTGGATTTTGCGGATGCTGCCCCAAAACTGGAATTTCTGGATGAGACAGAAACACAGGCAGAAGAAGGCGAGCCGCAGGTAATCGCCACCTTGAGCTACACTTATGCAGACCAGCCCATCGGCTCCACGACGCTGCTGCTGTCAGAAAGCGAAATTCAGGAATTTGATTTCCAGAAAACAGACAAAGAAGAAGCGTCTTCACCCGGTGAGCCAGAAGAGCCAAAAACGCCATCGGTCAATCTGATCAAGATCAATCTTCGGGTGGTGGGAATCGCTGCCGGTGTTCTTATGGTGTCTGTTGCCTTTCTTCTGGCACTCCAGAAGCTGGCCGGGCACTTTGAGATCGAATTGAATCCGATAAAAAGATGGAAAAACTGGCGTGACCAGAAAAATGCCTTCGGCAGTCAAAGCCGAAGGCACTACAAAAGCCGCAGGCGGCGGGGCGGAAGAAGATGGTTTTAAAACTTTTTCACGAACAGTGCCCGGATGGCATTTAAGACGGCCAGCACCATAACACCTACGTCCGCGAACACCGCCAGCCACATGTTGGCGATGCCAAGGGCTCCCAAAAGCAGGCAAACCCCTTTGATGCCGATGGCAAACCAGATATTTTCATAGACAATCCCCAGGCATTTGCGGGAGATCCGGATGGCCTTTGCGATCTTTACAGGATCGTCGTCCATCAGGACCACATCCGCTGCTTCAATGGCCGCATCGGAACCCATGGCTCCCATGGCGATTCCGATATCCGCCCGGGACAGAACCGGTGCGTCATTGATGCCGTCTCCCACAAAGGCCAGTCGTTCTTTCTCGCCTCTTTTTTCCAGAAGTTCTTCCACCTTCTTTACTTTTCCTTCCGGGAGAAGCTCGCTGTACACTTCATCAATTCCAAGCTCTGCTGCAACCTGATCCGCAACTGCAGCCGTATCTCCGGTAAGCATGACCGTCCGGCTCACCCCCGCGGACTTTAATGCCGCCACCGCTTCCTTGGCATGAGGCTTGATCCGGTCAGAAATCACAATATGTCCCTCATAGACTCCGTTCACGGCCATATGAACGATGGTCCCCACATGGCGGCACTCTTTATACTCCACCTGCAGGTGCCGCATCAGCCTCACATTGCCGGCCGCCACCGTAATGCCGTCCACCTGGGCAATGACGCCGCTTCCGCTGATCTCCCGGATATTCGTCACTCTGCTCCGGTCAATGGGTCTGCCATACGCTTTTTTCAGGCTCTTGCTGATCGGATGGGAGGATGCACATTCTGCCAGCGCTGCATATTCCAAAAGCTTCTCCCGTTCCATCCGGCTGTGATGAACGTCAATGACTTCAAAGACTCCCTGGGTCATGGTTCCGGTCTTGTCAAATACCACACATTTTACCCGGGACATGGTTTCCATATAATTGGATCCTTTGATCAGTACCCCCGCATTGCTGGCTCCGCCGATCCCCGCAAAAAAACTTAAGGGAATGCTGACCACCAAAGCGCAGGGACAGCTGATCACCAGGAAAGTCAGGGCCCGGTAGATCCAGTCTCCAAAATCTGCCGGAAGCCCCAGAACGGCCATGCGGACCAAAGGCGGAAGGAATGCGAGGGCCAGGGCGCTGTAGCAGACCAGCGGCGTGTAAACCCTTGCAAATTTTGAAATAAAGTCTTCCGACTTTGACTTTCTCGAACTGGCGTTCTCCACCAGATCCAGGATCTTTGATACGGTGGACTCTCCAAATTCTTTCGCAGTCCGGATCTTCAGAACACCGGTCAGATTGATGCAGCCGCTGATAACTTCCTCCCCTTCTTTCACACTGCGCGGCACACTTTCACCGGTCAGCGCGCTGGTATTTAAGCTGGAGCGTCCTTCTGTCACCACGCCGTCGATGGGAATTTTCTCTCCCGGCTGCACGACGATAATGCCGCCGACCGGCACCTCATCCGGATCCACCTGCATCAGCTCCCCGTCCTGTTCCACGTTGGCGTAATCCGGGCGGATATCCATCAGCTCACTGATATTCCTGCGGCTTCTGCCCACCGCATAGCTTTGAAACCACTCGCCCACCTGGTAAAAGAGCATGACGGCGATAGCTTCTGTATAGTCCCCGTCCTCGTACACGGCCAAGGCCATAGCCCCCACCGTGGCCACCGCCATCAGAAAGCTTTCATCAAATACCTGCCGGTTCCTGATCCCCTTTCCTGCTTTGAGAAGGATGTCGTAGCCCACAATCAGATACGGCACCAGGTAACAGGCAAAACGGATCAGTCCCCTCGCCGGCAGAAAATGCAGAAGTACCATCAAAGACGCCGCAAGCAGAATCCGGATCAGCATCTTTTTCTGTTTCTTATTCACAGATCACGCCTCCTTTTCAGACTATTTTACGGCAGCCACAGGCCGACGCTTTTTAGATCAGATAAAAATTTCACAATCATCTTCCACTTTTTTGCAGTTATCCCGCACCTTCTGCATCACTGCCTTCGGATCCTGTCCTTCCTCAAATTCCACGCTCATCTTCAGAGTCATAAAATTTACCGTCGCGTCCTTGACGCCCTCTGTCTTTCTGGCCGCATCCTCCATCTTATTGGCACAGTTTGCACAATCCACATCAATCTTATAAGTTTTTTTCATGTTCCCGTTCTCCTTTTTCTTATAATTAAACACATATTTAATTGTTTAATTATATTATATACCATTTCCGCAAAAATGCAACCCTTTTTTCCAAAATTTCAGGTGCAAAAAAGCCGACGGAAAAATCCGGTCAGCTTTTTCGAAATGTGGTAATCTTCTGCTCTCTGCAGGTACGTTCCCAGATGGAGTCATCCAAAGAATCCACGTAATCCTGCAGAGGCGCTTTTTCCAAAACGCACGTTTTCAGGCTGCGAAGTTTTGCGGGAATGACCAGATCCTTCGCCTGGGACCCGGTGAAAATCTCCAGTTCCTCCAGCACGGAGAGCTTCTCCAAGGACGATAGATCTGTAAGATCTCCGATTTGTATCCGCAGGGTGTATAATCCTCCAAAGTTCGAGATATCCTCCACCAGTGCATCTCCGCTGCCCACAGCCGTCCAGTCTGTCTCGTACCGTTCACCGTTGACACTGCAGAAATCATAACCTGCACTTTCCACCACTTCCAGTGATTCAATTTGCAGCAGATCACTGTAACGGACATCTCCCTCCAGCTGCAGCGCCTCTTTTACCACAGCCAAAAGCACGGGCTCCTTCCAGTCAATGACATAATCCGCCACCTGCTTTGGTTCCTTTTTCAGACGCCAGACAGAGCCGTTGGCATGCTCCCAGGCAAGCACGAAAGGATTGTGGAGAGACGGGTACTCCCACACCTCCATACCCCGGTATTCTCCGCTTTTTTCTCCAAATCCCATATGCCGCTCTTCCTCATATTCCTCATAAGTTGCCGCCGTATAAAGCGTCAGCCGGCTCATATCCGGCGCAAAATCCTCCGGTGCAAAACCGATGAACTCCATGAGATTTTTCTGTCCGAACCGATAGGCCGCACTCACCACCTGCTGTTCTTTGTTTTGATCCGTAAAAATGCAGCGGACCCCATATACTTCATTGCCGCTCTCTACCTGATATTTTTCAAAGGAGAGTGAACATAAGTTCTCCCCGAATACCGCCTCGGCAGTCTGACGCATATCATCGCAGACCTGCTCCCAGTTTTCGGACCAGGCATCCTCACCCATCTCATTGTCTTCTACTCCCCACAGAATCTGCGCCTCCTGATCCCTGCCGGAAAAAGTGCTGAGACGCGCATCCAGACTGCAGGTTCCAAGAGCCCATTTTTCTGGTGTCTGAAAGCGGTATGCGCCTGCGTCTTCCATATACCAGCCTTTTCCTCTCTGAATCCAGGGCTTTTGCAGATAGTACTCCTGATCCGGCATCTGCAGACACTGTCCGGGGAAAATCCGGTCCGGATTATCCAGTTCATTCAAAGCGGACAGATCCTGCCACCTGCTGCCGTCTTCATATACACTTTGGGCAATCTTCCAAAGGCTTTCCCCCTCCGCCACCACATGCTCTCCCACCGGCACCGTAAGCTTCAGGTAGTTTTCAGAACCTTCTTGCGGATGTGTCAGCATCGCATAATCACCTGGCTTTTCTGATTCAGCTGCCCGCACAATACCGCCTGATAGCAGCACTCCCATACAAAGCCAGACCGGCAGGCTCTTTGTCAGCCATATGTTTACACTGTTTTTTATTCCTTTCATTCGAATACCCATGATGCACTCCTGCTGCCTTCCCCGCTGCCCGCCTTTATAATCCATACGGCCTGATCCGTGATTTTTCGCTTTTCGTTGTTTTCCCAGACGTAGAGGCTTTGGATCCTGCCCCGGTCCTCTGATTCAGAAGTCTCCTTTTCTTCATACTGAAGCATCCAGACGCTGTCTTTTCCGTAAAAGGCATAATGGGAAATATTCTGTTCCAGCTCCTGCATCATGTCTTTCTGGCAGAGAACCAGCGTATGCAAATTCTCCTCCCCGAAAAATCGATCCCTCTCCATGCCCAGTTCCCTGTACGCAGCCCGAAGGTCCGCCTCTGCACGCACAGGAATCGTTTCCTCTGCTTCCTGCCTGAGGCCTTCTGCCAAAAATAAAAATGCTTCGGATTCTTCGGATTTTTGTATACTGTCCAGGGAAATTTTCGCCGCTGATGCCAACAGTTTTTCCTGACTGCTTTTATACAGATTTACATAACCTTCCAGTCCCATCTTTCGGATATAAAAAATATCATCTCCAACCACTCTGGTTTCATCTGCCAGCTCCACTTTCTTCTGGCAGCTGCCGTCACCATCCAGCTGGTACCGGTTTTCCAGATATCCAAAGTATACATGGTGTCCATATTTTCTGTAATCGTTTTCCATATCCGGGCTTTGATACTGCATCAGATACAGATGCGTTCCGTCCCAGGAATAATCTTTGGAAGTGCTCAGTACAATCCCCTCCTCCAGTTCCTCCAAAGGATGGATCCCTTTCTTCGTCACTCCATAGACCGTTGTCCGTTTTTCGAGGGCTTCCCGTTCCCAGCACGCTTCCAGCCCCCAGGCAAACGCCTGTTCTGCATAATTTTCTCCATAATTGTCCAGATAGTAGCTATAAGCGTACAGCACATCCCCCGGAAGGCTGTCTCCAAGCAGCTCAGAGAGGGGAATTTTCTCAAAAGAGTTTGCCGGAATCATTTCCATATAGTAGACATCTTTAGGATTTCCCTTCTTATCAGCCAAAGATGCCATGAGCACATATCCCTTTGTCTCCTCTACGGTCCTGACCGGAGAGGTGGCAAGATCCAGCACACGCACCGTGCACAGAAGGGGATAATATTTTGATTCTGTCTGTTCTAAAAGCTCCCAGAGTTTTTCCGTATCCGCATCCGTTTCTTCCCCATCACGCGCAATCCAGTCCGAATACCGGACATGCTCTTGTGCTTCGATTACGAAAAGAAATTTCCCCTCCTTTCCCAGCGCGCCGATCAGTTGATTGTCTTCCTCACCAGTATATACCTCTGTCTCCTCTTTTCCTCCTGAAATCCGGTACACCGAACCATCCCGGATATAGAGCAGGTTCGCTTTGTTATCATCCCGGCAGAGAACCGTATCCACACCCTCTGCCAGAAGCCGGGGCTCCTTTTTGGGCCTGCATCCATACAGACGGTCATCCATCCCGTAAAAGATTACCAAATCCCCGTCATTTTGCACCCGGTACGGCTCCTTTTTCCTGCCATTGATCTCTCCGATCTTCTGATGGTCTATTCCGTCATACCGGTATAACATACAGCGGGTACAGGGCAGTTCTTCTCCCCTGACCTGCACCGTACCGTCCACAGACGCCTGACCATACCAGACTGCCCCCTTTTGATCCACACTGTAAAAAAGGACATTTTCCGCAATCTTTTCTGCCTCCTGTGCTGTGTCAGAAGGCTGCACATACAGATCGTAGCAAAACGCGCGCACCTTCACCCACTCCTCTAATTCTTCCCCGGATGTGTAGGCAAGGGCTTCTTCCTGTTCTTTGGCCCCTCTTTGTACGCCAAAAGCAGTCCATCTCATATCCCGGGGAAACAGCAGGCGCTGATCCGGCAGTTCCCATACCACATCCTGCAGCGCCTTTTCCTCATTCCGGATCTGGATTTCATTTTCTTCCTCCCATTCCTCCCAGTACTCCCATGCTTTCCAATACGGGACCTCTTGCGTCTGTCCCTCCAGTGCAAACGCATGATCCGTCAGAAGAAGCGGTTCATCACTCCCTTCCCGCCACAGATACAGCCTGTTTTCCGTGTCTGTATAGGCGAAAAAATCCGCTGCCGGTGCTGTCTTGGACTGCTCTCCCTCCTTTTGAAAATTCAGAAAAAGAAGCGAGCATACTGCTAAAAACAACACACCGGCTATGAACGGATATTGTTTTTTCTGTATGTGCATTCCGTCCTTTTCTTCCACCGTATCATCTCCTGTTCTTCTGCCCCTGTCTTTGGCAGGAACGATTTTTGCAGGCCCCAATTTCAAAAATCCCCCTGCAAGCGTGTCCGCACACTGGTATCCTGTCTGTATTATACAGATATATCATTCGGTATTCAATGAAAACTAAGAGATAACTCCTTTCTTTTTCAAAAACAATGTCAATTTTTTTCCTGTTTTCGCAGAATTTTTCCATTACCAGGGCGCAAATTGGAATGGAGTTGATGCAAACCAGATGAGTAATCAAAAATGGAGCAATGGATCTTTTTTTGTTCAAAAACAGAAAACGGACTCCGAAGAGTCCGCGATCCATGGTATCATTACGTATCACCAAATGCATCATATACTGTAAAAATTATACCGAATCTGGTGCAGCGTATCGATTTGTTTTCTTGTATCAGGCTTACTCTGCCAAGGACAAACATCCGGCAGCAAACCCAAAGACCATGTGCAAGATACATTGCAGCATTTGTCTGTACCAAAGACAGACAGGCAAAGCCGATGGTCTGTCCGAAGTGGTTTTTAACGAAACCTGCTCTCTGGATCTATGACCGTTTTGCCAGTGCTTCCTGGATCATTGCCCTGCATTTTTGGATTTTCGGCAGGTCCTCTTCGGTCACATTGACCAGCGGCGCACGCACACCGCCGATGTCCATGCCGTCCATCCGAAGGACTTCTTTGATCACTGCGTACATATTGGCTCTGCAGGAGCAAAGGGCACTGATAATCTCATTGGCCTGGTACTGAAGTGTTCTTGCATCCTCCATGCGTCCTTCCACAAAGGCTTTGTCCATGGCAAGGTACAGTTCCGGCATGGCCGCGTAGGTGCCTCCAATGCCTGCGGCGGCACCCATGGCTCTGCCGCTGACAAACTGTTCATCCGGGCCGTTGAACACCACCCAGTCGTCTCCGCCTGCTGCCAGAAACTGCTGAATATCCTGCACCGGCATGGAAGAATTTTTGACGCCGATGACTCTTTTGTTCTCCCGCATTTTTTGAAGCAGCGGCACCGTCAGGCTTACGCCTGCCAGCTGAGGGATGTTGTAGATGATAAAATCCGTGTCCGGTGCGGCAGCGCTGATGGTATTCCAGTATTCTGCGATGGCATACTCCGGCAGGTGGAAGTAGATGGGCGGGATAGAAGCAATGGCATCTACTCCTAGCTCCTGGGCATGAGCGGCCAGTTCTGCGCTGTCCTTTGTATTATTGCACGCCACATGAGCAATCACCACAAGCTTTCCCTCTGCCGCTTCCATAACGCTCTCCAACAAGCGTTTGCGCTCTTCCACACTCTGATAGATGCACTCACCGGAAGAACCGCCCACATACAGGCCCTGGACTTTTTTCTCCATCAGATAGCGGGTAAACTGCTTTGCCCTTTCACCGCTTATCTCTCCATTCTCATCATAGCAGGCATAGAACGCCGGAAAAATCCCTCTGTATTTTTCGGTACGACTCATAAGATCTCCTCCATCTTAACCACACGTCCTTCCCGGTTGGACTTCGTGCAGGCATCCGCTGTGGCAATGGCTTCTCTTGCCGCCACGCCATTGAGCAGTTTTTCAAATTCTTTCGTTGGCTTCATACCATGCATAATATCGTTTAAGTATTTCATTTCCTTTACGATCAGTCCGTGGAGCCACAGGGGCGGAATCTTATCCGGGTTGCCGTACTGAATCGCACCGTCCATCTCTGTGCCGTGATAGATCGCGGTACGGTTGGCATCCTCCTCCTCGTTCTCATGGAGCAGCGAGTGCACTTCCCTGCCATCCACTTTTAAAGTCACGCCTGCATCAAACATATCCAGCCGGATTGCTCCTTTGGTTCCCTGAATCAGCAGATAATGCTCCGGCCAGTGGAAAGCAGAACCCCACTCCAGAACCGCGTAGCGGTTGTCGGAGAACTTCATGTTGATAAAGATCATATCATCCTCATCACCGAACTCCTCGCCTCTGTGAGCCACATTGTCCGCGTTCATATAGACCGTCTCCGGCATGCCGCCCATGATAAACTGCACGCAGTCCAGCTCATGGATATGATGATACAGATGTCCGCCGGATTTCTCCCGTATTTTCTTCCAGGACACGGATGTCTGCACATCCTCCCAGCCGTTTCTTGCAGAGTGACAGTAAAGTACTTTTCCGATCACCCCTTCGTTGATCAGCTCCTTGGCATGGTGTACGCCGTTGAAGAAGTTCATAATATGTCCTGCCATGAACACCACGTGATTCTCCTCGCATGCTTTCACCATCGCATCACAGTCCTCATAGCACAGTGCGATGGGCTTTTCACAGAACACATTCTTTCCATGCTGGGCTGCCTTGATCACCGGCTCCTTATGCAGATAATTGGGCGTCGCCACGATCACACAGGAGATATCCTCCCGCTCAACCAGTTCGTCCAGACTGGACGCCGCGTCACAGCCCAGCTCGTTTGCAATCTTTGTTCCGTTGTCCGGATCATATACAACGGTCACTTTCGCGTCTTCCTGCTGGTTCATAACTCTTGCCAGATCCGCGCCAAAATATCCCGCACCTACCAAACCATAGTTTACCATTCTTTTATCCTCCTGATCAAAATTATTTATTTTACAGCTCCCTCAGTCATTCCGCCCGCAATATACCTCTGTATAAAGCTGAAGAACACCACCGAAGGCACCACAACTACCATACAGGCAGCCATCATATCGCCCCAGTTCAATACATCCGCTCCCTGCATGGTATGCAGTTTGATGGACAGCGTCGTGATACTTGAACTGCTGGTCAGAATCAATGCATACAGAAATTCATTCCATGCATTGATAAACATGTAGATCGCTGTGGACACCAGTCCCGGCGCCACCAAAGGAAGCACAACCCTGATAAAGGTCTGAAGCCTTCCTGCTCCGTCAATCCTGGCCGCCTCTTCGATGCCGATGGGCACCGTCTTGAAAAATCCAACCAGGAGCCATACGGCATAAGGCACATTAAAGGACAGATAGACCAGCATCAGTCCGGGCCTTGTATTCGTAAGTCCCAGTTTGCCCATGACAACCGCATAGGGAATCACCAGCACAATCGCCGGGAACATATAGGTCATGATCAGAAGCTTTGACATCATATTGCCCAGCTTCGGGAAAAAACGCACGATGCCGTAGGCAGCCAAAGACGAGATGACCGTTGCAATCAGAGTGGTGGACAAAGAGACCACCAGACTGTTCTTGATGTTGACTCCCAGATTCAGATTCACCATGACATTATAATAATTGGCCAGTGTGAATTTCTGAGGAAGCATGGAAGTGGGATTCGCCAGCAGATCCCCACTCTCCTTCACCGAACAGATAAACAGCCAAAGGAGCGGAAAGGCTGCAAATACGGCCAGAATCGTGATATACACATAACATCCGGCTTCTCCCAGCCGCCTTTTCATACGAGTGAGCATATTCATGAATCCGCCTCCTTTTCCCATTTATTCAGCACACAGAAGTAAGCTGTGCAGATTGTGAGCAGGATAATCAGAAGAATTACCGCCGCGGCAGAGGATCTTCCCACATACTTGTTGACCCAGCCCAGATTGTAGATATAGATCGGCAGCGTCGTGGAGACATTCGCCGGTCCTCCTCCTGTAATCATGTAGATAATATCGAAACTGTTGAATACCCAGATGGTCCGAAGCACCACCAAAAGCCCGATCACATTTTTGATATGGGGCAGGGTGATGTACCAGAACATATGCCACTTCCTGGCACCGTCGATCTGGGCAGCCTCGTACTGGTCCTGGGATACGGTCTGCAGCGCCGCCAGCACATTGACCATGATCAGCGGAAAACCAAACCAGACGTTGACCATCACAAGCGTCGGCATGACCATCTCAGGTGTTGACAGAAACTGCGGCAGCTTATCCGCAAGTCCCATCTGCACCAGAAGAGTCGGCACAAAACCATAGATTCCGTTTAAGAGCCATTTCCAGATAATGGCAATGGCAATCGTGGGGAAGGCCCATGGAATGATCAAAAGAATCCGATACACCTGTCTTGCCACCTGATTGCGAATGCTGTTTAACGCCAGAGCCGCCGAAAATCCGATCAGCATCTGGAACAACAGGCTTAACACCGTCCATTTTACCGAGGTCCAAAGGGCCATCCAGAAATTCGGGTCTGTCAGAATCGCCGTATAATTGGACAATCCTTTCATGCCGTATGTAGCTTTGATCAACGTCTTGTTGGTAAAGCTGTAGAAGACCTGGGATCCCAGCGGATAGACAAACAGACAGATCACCAGCACAATGGCAGGCAATACCCACATCCAGCGTCCATAGTCTTTTTTTACTTTGTATTTCATCTCCATTCCTCCAGCTTTTTGAAAATGCCGGAAAAGGCTGCGCTCTTTTCCGGCACATTTCTGGTTAATCGATCATCATATCAAAGATTTCATTCAGCTGAGCTTCCGCATTCTTTGCTGCGGTCTCAACATCGGTCCCATTGGTGATAATATCCTGGAACATGGCTTCTATGATGCCCTGAGAAGTCAGATAGCTGGCCTGCACGCTTGCGCCGTGATCATCCACACCGATGGCATTGCCAAGCTCGATGGCTTTGCTGATGACATCCACTGCATTGCCATAGAACTGTACAGTCTCATTGGATTTGTAAGCCTCTGTCTCGGAAATTCCCGCCACTGCCGGAAGCATTCCCACCGGTACCGCCTCCAGGAACGGAATATAGTTCTCCTCCTGCAGAAGATAGCTGACAAATGCCTCACAGACCTCCGGATGCTCACTCTTCTCCCAGATCACCAGCGGAATGTGTGTTGCCTCCGCGCTGTAATCCGGATCATCCGCGTTGATCTTCGGCAGAGGAGCTGCATCAACAAATTCGGCAATCTCCGGCGTGTTGGACTGGACACCGCTGATCATGAAGCCGGAATTGAAGTCGAATGCCGTCTTGCCCTGGTAGAACAAAGTCGCGTGATCCAGCACCGTATAGTTGACGGTCTCTGCCGGAGAACAGTTCTTGTACACATTGACCCAGAAATTGATTCCTTCGATGGCCAGATCGCTGGTCAGATTCGCAGTCAGATCTTCATTCAGAAGGCTTCCGCCGCCGCTGGTCACATAATAATTCAGATAACGGGCTCCTAACAGGTCATTGGTGCTGCAGGAAAATGCGGCCCCATAAGTTTCATCATTGGTAAGCTCCACAGCCAGATCATAAAATTCCTGCCAGGTCTTTGGAACTTCTGCACCAACGGCATCCAGAAGATCATGACGGTACCACATAACCTGCGCATGAGAATAATAGGGAACGCCATAAATGGCGCCGTCCCAGGTCATATCTCCAAGGGCTTTTTCAGAGAATTTGTCCCTTCCAAATGTATCCAGGAAATGGTCTGCCGGTGCAGCAACGCCTGCATTGATCATCTCCACGACTTCACCGGTATTCTGAGCCGTGCTCAAATCCGGAAGATCGCCAGTTGTGATGCCTGCGTTCCATTTGGTGTTAAAATCTCCCCAGGAGTAGGTCTCGATATTGATCTTTACCCCCGGATGCAGTTCCATAAAGGAATCTGCAGCCGCCTGTACTGCGTCCATACGGGCTCCCTGGGTGAAAGAATGCCAGAAGGTAATCTCCCCTTCCAGATCGCCTTCCGCCGCACTATCTTCTGCTTCCCCCGACTGTGCAGTCTCTGCCGGAGCGTCAGAGGCCGGCGCCTGTGTATCTGTCCCCTTATCTCCCCCGCAGCCTGCCAGCATCGCCGTCAGCATGGTACATGTCAACATAGTTGCAATCCATTTTCTTTTCATACTTGATCCTCCTTTTAAAAAATTAAGATTCCTCCACAGCTTTTGTTATATTTGCTGTTTCTAGGTGTAGTATACCTGCTTTTTTTATGCAATTCTATCTAAAAAATACGCAATGATAGCACAAAACAATTATTTTTCACTCTTTTTTTATTCTTAACTTCCAAAAAACCTCTTTTTATGTTTTGGATAATATGCATAAAAAAATGCGGCAAATCATTAAAAAAATGCCGCATTTTTGTAGGTCCTTCACAAAACCATCCGCTGAGACCACAGATTCAAAACCGATTGCTTTACCAAAATTTCACCTAAATATAGCACAAATCACCTTTTTTCCATTCATTCTCTTGCAGTATCCCGATACTGTTTTGGTGTCATACAAAAATATTTTTTGAATATCCGGATAAAATAATTGACATCATTATACCCAAGGGAATATGCGATATCGCTTACGTTGTCCCCGGACACCAAAAGTCTTCTTGCCGCAGCCATCACCCGGATCTCATTTAGGTATTCCGAAGGTTTTTTGCCCACCTGCTGCCGGAATAAGGTCCGAAACCGGGACTCACTTAACCCTGCCATCTCACTCATCTTCTGCACAGAACAGACTTCGGTGGTATGCGTATTCAGATAGTCCACTACCAGCTGGATCCGGGAATCCATCCGGTTGTCCGACTTCTGAATCCGAAGTTTTAGTTTCTCCAGCGAATAATCGTCTTCCAGATGCTGCCCTCTGCCTGTCACATGAGTCTTTGTCTTCCCCTTGCATATGACATACCCGATCAGAATATCCAGATACCCCCGCACCCAGAACATCTTGGACTGTTCTTCTGCCCGGACCCAGTTATAAATATGTTCAAAATACTCCCGGGCCTGTCCTTCCTGATCTTTGACCACGGTCGGAATCTGGTAATAGTCTTCCAGAATATTTCCGCCGCCGTACTGAACGGAAGCGGCAAAGCGGATGCTGTAAAACTCAAACTCATCTCCCAGCGCATGACAGGAGAGCGTACTGTCCTGAGGCAGATAGATGATCTCTCCCGGGTGCACCCGCACCTCTTCTTTGTCCACGAAAAAAGCAGCACTTCCTTTTATAATATACCGGAGCATGTTGTAAGGAAGGCGGCTCTCCGGATATACCCAGGTTCGTCCAAAAGAATACCGGTCTATAAATAAGAAATTGAACCTTACATCATTGATAAATGTATTCATAGAAACCCCCCATTTTCTTTTTATTTTACCGATTTTCCTTCTTTCTTTCAACTGTTTCGTCTATCATCTGCTCTTTTTGTGCTATTATTTGTTATTTCCTCTCTATGATTTTCTGTCACAGACCTTTACAATAAAAGGCAACATCATACAGATACAGGGGGAAAAACATGATATTTGATTCCATCAAAAACAAAGAAAACTACAAAGATCACAAACTGATCTACCAGGCGCTTTCTTATCTCAGCGCACTTCCAGAGGGCGAGATGCCGGCGCCTGGAACCATCCTTGTTCCTGATCAGTTATTCTGCAATCCGGTCTCACTGACTTCGAAGCCAAAAGACCAGTGCATCTATGAAGCCCATAAAAAATATGCGGATCTTCATTACATACTGGAAGGAACCGAAGGAATTGCAACTGCAGACGTGGAGACGCTGCGGGTCACGACTCCTTACGAGGAAGAAAAAGATATTCTTTTTCTGGAGGGAGAAGCGGACGGATGCTATTATCTGAAGCCCGGCCAGTTCATGGTGTGCTGGCCAAGCGACGCCCACAAGGTTGCCATCATGAGCGAAAGACCGCAGCAAATCCGAAAAATCGTATGTAAGATAAAAACAGAAGAAGGAACAAACTCCTAAAAACACAAAACGCTCTTTTGCAATCGTCCTTTCTGTGTTAGAATAAAACACAGAAAGGAGTTGATCCTGCATGAACCAAGCTGCACTGCCCCATGATCATGGAACTTTTTGGGAAAAACACATGGACAGCATCCCAAAAACCGATGAATTTCAAACCCCTTCCGATATCTTCCGGCTGCTGGGAGACAGCAGTCGGCTGCGTATCTTTTGGATTCTCTGCCACTGTGAGGAATGTGTCATCAACATCTCCGCCATGATGGATATGAGCAGTCCTGCCGTATCTCATCATCTGAAAGTATTAAAAGCCGGAAGACTGATCGTAAGCCGGAGGGACGGAAAAGAAGTCTACTATCGGGCCGCCGACACAAAAGAAACAGCTCTTCTGCATCATATGAGCGAAGAGCTGCTGAAAATTACCTGTCCCGGCACCTGTTAAATATTTTTTTGAACCTGAAGATCCTCTGTTTCATTGATTTTTTTCAATGTGCCATGATCCATTTCATACACTTCATCACAGAGCAGTTCAATATCCTCTTTATTATGGCTGGCCAGAAGTATCAATTTTCCCATACGTTTCTGGTCTGAAAAAAATTTTCTCATTTCCGCAACTCCTTCCTTGTCAAGGCCATTCATCGGTTCATCCAAGATCAGGATTTGCTGGTCTTCCATGGTCGCCTGGGCAATCGCCAGGCGCTGACGCATACCCAGCGAATAGTTGCAGACTTTTTTCTTTGCATAGGGATCAAGGCCCACCTTTTGCATGGCGGAATAAATGGCTTCGGCATTTTTTTTATTCCGTATTCGATACAGATATTCCAGATTACGATATCCTGATAAATTGCGGATATATCCAGGTTCTTCAATGATAATTCCAGCATTTTTCAGCATATCCATCTCTTTTCCCATCACTTTGCCATTTACCCATATGTTCCCGGAATCCACATGAAGAAAACCACAGATACATTTAAATAATACGGTTTTCCCGGAACCGTTGTATCCGACTATCCCATATATTTTTCCACTCCTGCAGATCATATTTACATCACGCAATACCAAAGTCCCTTTAAATGATTTACTTACATGTTTCATTTCGATCACAGACTGTTCCATTTGCATCTCCCTATTCTTCTTTATACCACTGAAATTCGGTCTTTTTGATTTTCAGGCATATAAAACTTGCACATGTCAGAATTCCGGCTGTTAGTACTGCCAGCATATAAGGAACCGAAGGCTGAAGAAAACTGTCATGTAATTTGATTCCAATATGAGTTACCCGCATCCAGTTTACCGGTGCAAACATTGCCATCCACCTTTTTAACAATGGATGGATATTCTCAACCAGATAAATCATCATCACCATAAGAAATGCCGCGGTAACCGCAACACTTCTGCTTATGTACAAGCTGACCACAAACATAAAAAGACCAGTAAAAGCAATCACCAGAGTGCCAAGCAGCACGGTCAGTCCAAGCAGTTCCAGAGGTGTAAACAGCTGCATGGTTTCATAGGAAAAAAAGAACAAAAACCGGTACGACTCCGAGCCGCCCGTTAATGCCAGAGTATGATACAGCTTCCCCCAGCCCAGTGTATACTCACACGAGCCGGTCAGCAAAAGCATACTGAACACTACATTGGCGGCCATGAGCAAAAATGCCTGTGCAAATATCGCGCCAATCTGTCCTGCTGCCCACCGCATCCTCCCTGTACGGATGACCTGATACATATTTTTATTCTGCATAAATGGAACATCTGAAAAATAATAAATGATCCCGACCATAAATAACAGCAAAAAGAAAAGATTGGACAAAAGAAACGGAAATGCCCATGGCGCTGCCCCACAGTCCAGATCTTTGGAAGCACGTACAACCGGCCGCATATACAGATACAAAATGCATCCCTGCAAGAATGCCACGGAATACGTCCTGGAACTAAAGATCCGCTCTGCAAGTGTCTGCCGAAAAAAACGAGCATATAACACGATGTCTATATCCTCCTTTTCAACTGCCGTACACCCGCAAGGCCAAAAAGCAGCCACGCCGCTGCTCCTGCCGCAAGTGCCCAGGTGAACATTTTTATGTCACTGTTCCATATGTTGTATCTGGCATCAAAAATTATATGGGGATCCAATGCCGCTGTTTGTCGAAAACTGTCCGCACCAAATTCAGTCAACATCTGATACAGCAAAACCGGCAAGGAATAAACAAGCAGTTTATTTGATAAAAAAAGGGAACAAAATGCTGCCGCCATCGACAAAATGCCTGCCAGAATCCCCCACTGTGTTCCATAAAGAAAAAACCATAAGAGGTAATATCCACGCTCCAAAAAATAACGATAACCGCCGAACTGTAAGATATATTCCATCATTCCTTCATCCACCCAGGGCAAACCTGCCAGGCAACACACAGAAAAGCAGGTGATGCCGACTCCCATTGTCAGTACAGATGATAAAAAAATAACAAACATTTTGGAAAAGACATAGCTTTTCAGATTTCCGCGAATCACCAGATACTTTGTGTAATGATATTCCAGCTCATCTGTAAACGCGGCTGCATATGGAATGGCCGCCAATGAAAAGGCGATCAAAAAACCAGCATCATAAGATGACAGCAGTACTGCTGACAAAACAGAATCTCCCAGATTACCCATCCCATCGTTTGCGGACAAAAACAAAATTAAAACGATTCCCGGAACAGAAAAATAGAATTCTTTTTTACGAAACAGGCGGCCGATTTCTGTTCGAACGTATGCCTGTCGCTTTCTCACTAAATCAACACCTCCGTACCGTCCGCTGCATCCACAAACATATATTGTGTATATTCATATTTTTCGCCGGTGTCACTGTCATTCCCTGTTTCCAGAACTTCAAATAACCATACAATTTTCACATCGTATGTGCTGTCTGCTGATTTCACCGGCAACTTGTATAATTCTGCCCGTTTCACGGTAAAGGAAGGCCCTATCATATCTGCGTATTTCTTTGATACTGTTTTAACAATTGTATCAAGATCCAGCAGGCTTACGGCATCTTTCGGCTCGGAAAAAGAATATAACCGTGAGATATCCAATCTTTCCAATCCATTTGCAGAACACAGCACCTGAATCGGTCGGTTGCTCTCCTCATCTTCCGGAAAATCCTGACTTCCAAAATATATGGGCAGTCCCTCCTGCAGCTGAACTGCTGTGTAAAAATAGCAGTCATCTTCCACTCCCCAGGAAATTCCTTCTGTACCCAGAGCTTCCCCCGTTTTATCAAGCATCATAAATTCTTCTGCCATAGTCTCATGATCCAGTGCGTAGTAATCATATGCTGTATTTTCAAGCTGATAACCCGCATCGCGGATGTCCTTTAATACACGTTCAAACATCATTTCGGGATCCCCGGCTTCTAATACCGCGTCTTTTGCATAACGTTCTGCGTTATAATACGAATAGAGACGAAATGCTCCATTTATCTTTTCAAACACCGGAGTGTGACTGTAAGTTACATTTGTGCTGATATTCAAAAATGTATCATCCTCATAATTCGCTGTATAACATGGAAATTCCATACCATCTTCCCCGGATCCAGTTTCCTTTTGTTCATCCATGATGGTCTTTCCCTCTGCAAACACTGCTTTGACTTTTTCTATATCCGGTTGCTGAAGTGTGGCTGTCATTGTGTGCAGATTCTCCATATCTGCCTCCTCAGAAATCCGTATATCCATATCAAATACCACGCCATCTATGGTTTCCTCAAATCTTTCTGGAAAATCCTGTTGAGGTACATCATGTTCGGTCTGCGCTGTGTCCTCTGCTCTTATTTCATTTTCGGCATCTGTGCTGAACGATTCCTCTCCACATCCGACACTGCCCAGAGATAATAATGCTGCAGTCAAAAGAATGCTTTTCTTCATCTTCATAAATACTTCATCTCCTTTTTGTATTTTATTTGTCGATCATACCCTCAGTGGACAAGGGGGGGTGATCTTTTGTCCATTGAGAGTATCATAACTCAATACCAGATGGTTCCTTTTGTCCGTAAACCTCCGGATTTCTGTCCGCGAAATCACAAACAGAGACCACGAGCAAAACACACCAAAAATCCGGCAGCTTCTTCCAGAAAGGAGAAACCGCCGGATTTATTTCATTAGAAAAACAGCATAACTGTTATTTTGAATTCTGTTTCATTAAATTGGTATTTCATCGTTCCGTTATACTTTTCCAGGGCGGCTTTTACACTCTGCATCCCCCAGCCGTGGCTTGCCTTGTCCTCTTTCGCCGTAATCAGCCTGCCAGTCCTTTCATCAATCAGCGGCTGTCTGGAAATTGTATTGGAGATCTGGATCACAATAAACTGATGTACCCGGCATATTTTCAGACAGATTTCTGCATTTTCTGTGTCTTTGCTTCCGTCGATGGCATTGTCCATCAAGTTTCCCAGAATCGTACATACATCGTTTGTCCGGATGCCTGTATTGGACGGAAACTCTACGTCCATGCTCACCTTTATTCCAAGCTGCTCTGCCTTTTGTTTTTTGCTGCTGAGAATCACATCGATGATATCATTCCCTGTAAAACTCTTCAGCATCAGTTCTTTCATAGGCTCGCTGATCTGGCTGATGTATGCTCTTGCCTCATCCAGCCGTTCAGAAATCATCATCTGATAAAGGATGTCCAGATGATTGTTCAGATCATGGTACAGCCTTGCATTGCTTTCATAAAGATCACTTACCATCTGATAGTTTTCCCGCAGCAGTTCATTTTGCATTTCCGCTATTTTGCTTCGTATTTTTTCGTTGCGATTTTCCTGATAGCTATAGACAATATAGATTCCCAGACCGCAGAGAACCACCGTCAAACCCCAGATGCTGGACAATTCCACCGACGAAATGCTCTGTGATCGTTCCCGATAATATAAAAATCCCAAAAAGGCGATCCCTGTTATCAACAGTATATTTCGTTCATAATTGCTTCTTATAACCGGAATCAGCCATTTTCTCAATAAAATCATAAAAACAATCATGACAGACTTTGCCAGAACAACCAATCCTATTCTTTGCAGAGAAAATGTCATGATCGTATCGCCATTTATGTTCCATCGGTTTCCAAGAGAGAGGTACAGGCTGCTTACCAACATATCTGTGCTGCAGAAGCAGAACGTGTAAAACAAGATAAAGGTCAAAAGTTTTATAAAATTGATCCGATAAAGAGCCCGTGCCACAATACTGCTTACGATTACAAGCTGCAAAAGTGTAAATGTTGAATAGAGCACTATATTATTGATGACCAATACCCAGGTGGCCATACTCACTACATAAATACGATCCCAATATATGCCTGCATTTTTTCTCTGATCTTTAAATGCTTCCCAAAGCAGCCAGAACATTAATCCCACTTCGGTCAGACAGGCCACCCATTCTATAAATTCTGATAAAAATATCATACATGCTCACTCCAGTATGCAGCCATCCGATTTTTCACTTCTTCCATCCTTGCATGGCTCGCATGAAGGCACACGCCATTGCTCAGCAGAATCTCATCTTTTCGAATCCCTTTGATCTGTGCAAGATTCACTATGCTGCCCCGCTCTACAAAGACAAAGTCTTCTGAATGAAGTTCTTTATATACATCCGAAAGACTCTTTCTCACTTTTTTCACACTGCCGTCTGTGCAGATGATCATTGCATTTTTTCCGTCTTTCTGAATATATATGATCTGTTTTAGCAGAATTTTTTCTATCTTTGTCGCTGTCTGTATCAGGTAACTTTTCTGAGACTGATTCTGCATTCGTTTTATCGCATCATCCAAAGCCTTCGGCAGTTTTTCATCCATACTGCTTTTGGGAATATACCGGAAGATATCCAGTTCATATGCATCTACGGCATATTTCAGATATGCCGTTACAAAAATAATGATGGCGTCCGGCAGACAGCTCCTGATCTGTTCTGCAAGCTTCATACCATCCGTATCCGGCATCTCAATATCGCTGAGCACAATATCAAAGTACTTCCCTTCCTGAAGGTCATACTTGAACAAATCACTGCGATCATACGTTTCCAGCATCGCCATGATATTGTTTTCATTTAAATATTTTTGCACTTTGTCTTTTATAATCACAAGCAGAGCATGATCATCTTCACATACTGCCACATGCAACATTTTTATGCACCCCCATCTGCATCTTTTTCCTTTCCTGATACCCTCAGTGGACAATAGGACACACCAAAGACGCTTCTGTGCCTGCCTTGTTCAAAAAACAGCGTTTTCATAAGTTCACTGGCATAGATTGCCGTTGTTTCGCTTTTATGCCAGAGAATACGATTAAACGCCTCCGCACAATACAGGATATCTTGCCCGGTGTCATAAGCAAGCCGGAATCCAAAGAAACATCCATTTTTATCATGCATAAGTCCTTCCCGTACTGCCTGGATATATTCCGGAGATTTCTGTTCCAGTCCAGCTCCATATTTTAAGATCCATAGATATTGACTGTCAGCTGCCATACCTGCACCGCAGACAATCTGGATGAACAACTTGGAATAGCTCTCTGCTTCGGGACAGTCTGGTGTATCATGATTTGCAACAAAGAAATGAAAATGGTATTTCCGGTCAATATACCGATGACCATAATAATTGCCAAAAGGATATTCTGCTACGTCAAAACCTTCTTTCTCTAAGTTGGCCAACAGATCCGATATGATCAGAGGCGAATCGCATTTGTGATAAAAAATGGACTCGTCCCGAACAAACTGCAGAATATGTTTTGTCTCTCCTTTTGTCCTTCCCACTCCCAGCATTAGCAATAAGAGCCCGATCGCAAGCAGAATAATCGCCAATAAAAGAGTGTTCCTTCCAAGACAAAAGCACAAAGCCGGGATCAGGAAAAACAGGGCTGCTCCAAAGAAAGGCAGTCCTGTCTGAAAAAACGATTTTTGCTTGTACGTTTCCTTTTTTATGTCCATTGAAAAAAACTGCTTAACCATCTCATAGTCAGGATTTTCCCAAGGCACCTGGGTCTTGTAAACAAAGTTACACAACCTTTGCCCTTCACTATTTGGAAATCAATAAAGACTTATCAACCTAAAAACAACTTTCCAATTGTCTCAAAATCCTGACATCCAATGCTTACAGGCCTTGCCGTATTCCACATCCCTTAACCTCTTGTTTTTATAATATCACATGTCATCCGTTTCCGCCAGAAGATTGATGAACAAGAAGTTCCCTTTCCACATCCATTTTTGAAATTTCGCTGATGATCTCTTGACCATAAAATGCAATATTTAATTGCTCTGACAATCTGTGCCCCAATTCTCGGCTACCGCTGCAAGTCCTGCACCCATAATCCCCCTATCAAAAGTAAATACAAAAATGTAATCGGCAAAAACATTGAACAATCCCCTCAGTGGACAAGGGAACACAGAGGAAAACAAAAAGCCACGAAAGCAATTTAAATTACTTCGTAAAAATTACAGATATATATTTGACTCCCCCCTATAATCATGTTAGGATAGAAGCGCAGAGGCACGCCAAAGATGCAAAATCCACAATTTTAAGAAAGGTGCGGTGAAAAGCATGAAGGAAGAAAGCAAGACACGCAGGGAATTATTTTTTAATGATTCCGAGACAAATATCATAAAAAAATTTGAGACATATGAAAAGAGCCTGCTGTGGAAGAAAGCAGAGAACTATCAAAAGAACCTGCTGTGCATCCAGGATATCGCAGACAGGCTCCTTGGATACATGAAAGGGCATCAAGCCTCTTTCAAGCCGGAAATCACGGACGAGAACGGAAAATTCAGCCAGGAGAAGCTCTCCGGTTTTGTGGAAGGACTTTTATCCCGCTGGGCAGCAAAGCAGCGGGAGGGCACATTCACGGATCCGTCCACAGAAGAAAGCATGGCGGAATCCTATATCCGGGTGCGGCAGGAACTGTACGTCAGCTATCTCTATGTGGTCATGCGGTGCAGCCTGTGCAAGAAGGATTATGCCCTTGTGACAGGCGGAGAAATGGAGGAGAGGACGGATTTCGCTTTCCTGCTGGAACAGGCGAAGCGGCTTTGGCGAAACTGGTGCGTCATGGAAATGCCGGAGGGAGGCAAAAGGAACGAACTGTTCTGGGGCTATGATGATCAGTTCGGCCTCCATCTTTACCGCGTCCTCTCATGTCCGAAAGCAGGTTACAACAATGGCCTTGATCTGGTTGGGCATTTGCCTGTGGATCGCCCCGCTTTCCTGACAGATGAAGGCAATGTGAAACGGAATCGATTCAAAAGCATCTACCTGAACCGCAGACCCTGGTCATTGGCGAAGAAGGCGGAGGAAGCGGCACAGCCGGAGGAAGACATCGCCGGGGACAGCCGCGAAGGTGAGGACAGCTATGGCACGGAAGACGGCTATGACGGTGAGGACGGTTATGACACCGAAGACAGCTATGACGAAGAGGGCGATTATGATATCGAGGACGACTATGACATCGAATACAGCTATGACGAAGAGGATGATTATCGCGATGATATGTACGAATACCGTGACGATGCATGGTATGAGGCAGAGGAGCGTGAGGTACAGAAGCAGGTGGATATCGAGTATCTGGCCCTGTCCTTTGAGTCCTCGAGTGAATATGTCCGACACTGCAGACGCTTCGTGGAACTGTTTGAGCAGGCGGGACAGGATGTCCTGAGGGGCTTCTGCGAAGATCTGGAAGAGATCGTGGCTCTGTATCTGGCAGAGCAGGATATCCCGCCCGTGATGGATACGGATAAGGCACTGGACGTATACAGCGGCATCTACGATGGCCCTTACCGGCAGGCAGAGCGCTACTCAAGGGGGATACGATGGAAAAATCTATAAGGGGAATTCGTGAAACCTACTTCTATGACCTGATTGACGACTATCGGAAACAGGGGGAAAAATCTTTCCTGTACAGGAGCTTTTGGGCTGAGAACATCAGGGAACTGCTGAAAGAGAGCCTGCCGCCGCTTTCGAAGAAGAATTTCAGGAAACAGATGGAGAAACTAAGCAGAGGATTCCTTGCGTTTCTGGCAGATGAAAAGAACGAACCGGAACAGATGAGGGAACATTTTGCCCAGCTTCCGGAAGAGGTGAAAAAACTGCTGAAAGTGCATCTCCCACAGCTTCCGGAGAGCACCGTGAAGCTTTTGAAGGAACACTTTGGACAGCTTCCGGAAGAGATGAAAGAACTGTTGACGGGACGCTTCCCCTGGCTTTTGGAAGAAGAGACCTCATGGCTGAAGTACGGAGCCAAAATCAGGGGACTTCTAAAAGAAACTATGCTGGAGCGCCCGGAGTGGGCACGTGAAGTGCTGATGCGAAAACCGCCCCGGAGGGCAAAGAACGGACAAGGGACAGAACAGGAAAAAGAGAAACAGAAGAAGGAGCGCCGGGATTTCTGGAAGGAACTTATGCAAAACGATGCCGGTTATGAAGCAGGGCTGATTACGGATGCGGAATATTATCTGTGGCTGACAGAGTATCTGGCAGTACGCGATATCTATTATAAAGATATCAGCATAGCTGACGGACACACGTGGCTGTATAAGCTGCTGCGTATGGGACTGGGACGGGAACTTGAGGAGTCTGTAAAGCTGGACGAAATCCGGAAGATTGAAAAAGAGATCCGGAAACTGGAAAAAGAGACCCAAAAGCTGGAAAAAGAAATTATGGAGAGGAAAGAATCTTTGGAGCACGAAGGAACCGAAATGCCTGAAATTCTTAAGAAGCTTGAAAAATCCCGGGCGCGCAAAGAATCCAGAAAACTCGAAAAAATCAGGGAACTGGAAACGCTTAAAAAGCCCAGAGAACCCGGAGAGCCCAAAACACTTCAAAAGAGCGGTCAGAACATCCGTGATAAGGCGGGCGTAGAGCGAGATCTGGCAGAACTGGCAGAGAAGATTTGGAGCGAGGCAAAAACAGGTGACAAAGAAATTTCCAACCGGCTGCACGATCTGAAAATCAAAGTAAGAACCAGAAAAGGCATCCGGACGGTGGACTACCTGCCATGGCTGACCGCAAAACTGGAAAAGATGGCAGTTCACATTAAAATCAAGACCTGGCTGCAAGACAATGGATATCCCCTCGGGGAGGAGGACGAGCTTAAGAATCTCTTGCAGGAACGCCGGAAACAGGACTTCTCCCTGCGGCTTTTCGGAGCCTACTGTGACAGTGAGAAAGGTTATGATTTCATCGGGAAGGGAGAGGGCGGCAAGGAAACCGATGAAGGCTGGACAGTGAGAAACGGGTTCTGTGTGTGGGAGCCGGATGGCTTTGAGCATTACCGCCAGGCACTTTTGCAGGCTTTGGAGCAGGAAGGCAAGGAGAATTTCTACTTTCCGCTGGCCATGGATCTGCACAGCGGCTGTGTCTTTTTCCTGGCAGGGAAGGAATACTACGCGAAAGTGTATGAGAAGAGCGAAAAGGCGGAACTGAAAAAGAAATATGATAAGGAAGAGGCCTTTTTCTGCTACGACTTTCTGCGTCTGGACAAGAAAAACTCCGATGATCCGGAAGTGGCATTCCAGCTGCAGCCCACCTTTCACGAAAATGCCGGAAAAAGCTATGAAGATGTTCTGAGCAAATTCAAATGGTACTGCGGAAGCGGACGCGGCATACAGATGGAGTCCCAGAATATAGACAACGGAATCGGATATTACTATGAGGATATGGACAAGATTCCCCGCCAAAAAATCAAGGCATGTAATGAAGAGGGTTTTATTGGTATCCCGAAAGCGTTTTGGTGGGCCTTTGATAGCTTGGAGGACTCGGAGCCAAGCCAGATGGCGAAGAACGACTTCAAACGGACACAGAGAAAGATTGCAGAAGATAATCTGCGCCGCTGAAGTGAAGGAAATCTTATGACAGGCTGGCAAAGCAGATGAATTTACTGTCGATGGGGCGCTCTGTTAAAATACAATAATTCAAACAAAAATGTGGCTATCCCAAAAGGCGTCAGAGAAACTGACCTGAGAGCCTTTAAGGGATAGCCCTTTTCTGTACTGCTGTCCATGGGGGAAGGATGGCAGACTGGCCATCCCGGGGTTAATTGGAGTGTTATTTGTAATAATTACGAACACTATTATAAGTTCCTGCTATACTAATCACTGTAAGGCAGGCACCTTAAAAAGAAACAGAAAAAGACAACCAATTCTCCCCAAAAGAAAGGATGAACACTTATGAAAACCTTCAACAGCATCGAAAAAAGTTACCATAAACAGCGCGCTCTGGCCTACATTGTATATATGATGGCAGGAAGTTACTTTTCCTTGAGCAACTCCGTTTTCAGTCCCTTGAATCTGTATCTGCATTACGCGGAAATGCCCCGGGAAAAGCAGTATCAATACGAATCCCGCGTCATCTCTTCCATGGAGGCACTCGGCAAGGAATTTCTGCAGAATATCGCCACCCTTCGCTGCAATGTCCGCTGCAGGCTCTGCGGCGATGACATCCTCCTGGATTTTTGCACCGGCGGCTTTGAAGGCCTCCAGTGCCGCATCCAGAAAAACTGCACTTTTCAGCTTGCCCCCATAGGGGGGTGAGTTGTTCTCCCCCATACCCGCAGGCATGACTGATTCGGCCGCCATTGCGGCAGCAGGGCGTCCATTTTGCCATTTTATAAACAACAAGTTATCTATGTAAAAATTACAGATACAAAACCAGGCACCTGATATAATGGAATCACAACATAAAAACTTTGGAAATCAACAAAAACAGGAGGAAAAAAATGTATAACAACATCAAAACCAAACGTATCCTTGCGAAGAACATCCTCGCCAGCAACGACACCTGGGCCACGGGCATCAACAACAACGATCTGCTGGTAGGCCCGGCTGGAGCAGGCAAAACCAGGGGCTATGTAGTGCCCAATATCCTCCACGCCCAGGACAACCTGATCGTGGCCGACACCAAAGGGAACCTTCGCAGGCTGTATGGGAAGCATCTGGAAAAGAACGGCTACAAAGTCATGCATCTGGACTTCACAAACGTGGCTGAGACCCCCTGGGGCTACAACCCCTTGTCCTATATCCGGAAATGCCAGGACGTTGAACTCAACCAGAACGGAGACTACTACAATGAACAGGATATTAAAAAACTGGCTCAGACTCTCTGCCCGTGGATGAACGACAAAGACCCCTTCTGGGATCAGGCGGCTCAGATGTATTTGGAGGCGATCATTCTCTTCATAATGAACCTGCTGCCCCCGGAGCAGCACAACCTGTACGAAGTGTACACCTTCCTTTCAAAGATGGGAACCGATGGGTTGGAAAACATAATTGAGGAGGAGTGCACCACCCATCCTGACAGCGCTTTTGCACGTAAAATCGGGATGATCCGGCAGAACACAAAGGCAGAGAGAATGGATGCCAGCATCAAGGGAATCCTGGCTCAGCACCTGAACGTGGTGACCTACTCCGGCGTGAAGCGGATGTTTCGCATGAAGGAGCAGGTGGACATGAATGCCTTCCTGGAAGGAAAGACAGCGCTGTTTTTGTCTGTCAGCGACTCCGACCGCAGCCAGGATGCCCTGATCAACCTCTTCTACACCCAGGCACTGCAGTACCTTATGACAGCCGCCGACAGGCAGCCTGACAGCCGCCTCCCCGTTCCGGTGCGCTTCATCCTGGATGACTTCAGCACCAACACCGTGATTCCGGATTTCGATAAAATTATATCGGTAATCCGCTCCCGGGAAATTTATGTCAGCGTAGTCATCCAGAGCCTCTCCCAGCTGGAAGGTCTCTACGGTCACGCCAAGTCCCAGACCATCATCAACAACTGCGACCATTGCCTGTACCTGGGCGGCACGGACACCCAGACGGCCAGGTACTTCGCCGAAAAGTTCAACTGCCAAATTTCCACGGTTCTGAACCTGCCCCTGGACACCATGTTCATCTTCGAGAGGGGCGCCGAGCCGCGCAGGGTAAAGAAGTATGAACTGGCTCAGGACGAAGTCTACCGCAGCCTGATGAAATGCATAGAACGGATGCCGGAAGGAGCAGAGCCAAGAAAGGAGGCTGTATGAATAACGACGACAGGATTCTTCTGACAATGGAGGAACGTCTGGAACGGTCGGCAGGGTCTTTGGCAGCTTCGCCTGAGGCCGCTGCCAAACTGGTGGAACGGTTCTCCCGGCTTCCCGCATTCCAGGTCTTCTTCGGGAAGCCCGATGTGGATGCCATGTATGGGCTGACCGGGGAGTTCTGGGATCATCCGGCTGTGGACATGGGCAGTTACTATGGCTTCAGCCACAGCTTCCGTCTTGCGGTTGAACACGACAACCATTTCTTTCGGCCGGCCTCACTGGGCATACCCATGGCAAAGAAGCAGGATCCCTACAAGCCGGTTTGGGGCGTCAGGATGAACAACGCCATAGTCCTGCTGGGGCTGATGCTGCTGGATCATGCAAAGGGCAGCCTGAGACCTAAGAATATCTACCACTGCATGCGGATGACACTGGGACAGTACCTGGATGCCCTGGAGAATCCGGACTTTCAAAAAAACGAGGGACAGGATTTAAGCCGGGAGGAGTTTCGGAGTTGGAGGGAAGCGCTTCTAGAGAACTATGGGGGATCCATCCCTCTGGAGAAGGCGCTGGCAGGCATCCTTGGACGTTACATTACTGCCTGGCAGGAGTTCGACCATTTAGATCATATCATCCGCTGCATAGGCGCCCTCTCCTGCTATCTGGAACAGGAAGAGGCAGGGAGAACCCTCCCTTTAGAGGAAGCGGACAGGGTTCGGCATTTCCGGGAGGCACTCTGCCAGTACAGTCCTGAACTGGAGGGGTGGGAACTGGTGGAAATGGACAAGCGGTATCTGGATCCCCGCGGGTACTATTTCAACCTAGCCTATGAGTATCCGGAGGATGTGCCGGATCCCGGCAGCAAGGACATCGCTCCGGGAACCCTGCGCAGCCAGATTTTCCTCTCCGAGCGGGATTACAGCCCCAAGTCTCTTCTGGAGCTGGCTGCCAAGTCACCTTCCCCGGATCTGCAGGCACTTCTGGAGAAGTACATCTGTGATGAGCGGCTGGCATCCGCTATGAGAGAGATCAATATAGCAGTGATAAACCTGTATGTCCTGTTTGTGGAGCCCTATCTGCAAATGGGGACAGACTGCTGCAAAAATTATTTGAAATAAGAAGCCGGTCACTTGTTTTTTCGCAGAACCTGTTCCTGTCCCTGCCGCAATCATACACCATTTTGCCATATCCTCTATTTACGTCCGTTCTGCCAGCATACGCCGGGCATCTTCCACCACATACAAAGTCCCTCCCTCCTGTATCGCATATTCCAGATGTGCTCTGGCGCTCCGGGCTTCCTCCATACGGTGGAATGCCTCATAATCTCCCCGCCGCAGAGCCAGGCTTGCATCCATAGCTGCCAGCAGTTCTTTGCCACATTGTCAAGTGAAGAATTCATTCTTTTAACTTTTTCATAAACGGAATATTGGAGATGTTTGGTAAATGTGTTAGACTAAACACAACAATAAATCGAATTAAAAAGGAGGGTGCTGAAATGACCTATGCCGAGTATCAGGAGTACATGAGAAATTTTTTTGAACAGTATTATCAGAAGCTTTCACAGGAAGAAATTCATGTGACACTTCCTCTTGAGGAAGATGAAAAAGAAATGTGGAGTGATGATGTGAACCCTAATGATGAATGGAAGAAATGGAAGTTGGTTCCGGCTATGATTTCGGATGGGGAAATCAAGGCATTGGAAAAAGAAATAGGGGTTGAACTGCCTCTTTCCTTGAAAGCATTTCTGACTGTTACCCATCACTGCTTTGATGACCCCATAGGACGTAATTCTGTAGCTGAACATTTTCAAGGAGTGAGAAACGCATGGAATCCTGTCCTTGTGAGATGTGGTTATTTGCCTTTCACGTGGGATGAAGAATGCTACTTCATCCGTTGTATTCGACTTCATAAAATGCCGGAAGAAGAGAAATGCGGAATTTACCAGATTGACCACGAAGTATTGTTTGACTTTGACGAAAACACGGTAACACCGGAAGAAATAGACCAAAGCATGGTGTTCATTTCCGAGAATCTGCTCACATATCTTGATGAGATACTTCATGACAGGGATTGTGATTCGCTGCGAAAAGCTTCTAAAAAAGAGGTCCTTAGGGTATTGAAAGAAGAATGTGGGTTACAGAATTATGATGAATTATCAGACAAAATAGATGATGACGAAGAATTTGATAAAATAATAACTGCGCTGAAACCAATTCAGAAACAGTATTCCATTTCAGATAATGATTTGGAGGAAATCTTGTGGAGCATGGAGTATTCCACTGACTGGTGAGAAAATTCAGTCAAGTTTACACCACTGTTGGATGAAGGTGGAAATCTGACATTAACGCATTAACTTTAAACTTCCCATTTATCAGCAATCCCCCAAAAAGGCAGCCGCCCCCTCAAAGCGTCTGCCTCTTCCTGTCCTCCTACTCGCTCCTGAAAACCACTGCCATCATCTTTGCTCCAGATTAAAACCGTCAATGAACATTTCCGGGAACCCAAACGGGATTACGTCAATCTGTTCGGCCATGATTTTAATGAACCGCTTGTCAAGGGGCGGCATCTGTGGGAAAACATATGGAAATGGTTTTAATGTATTCTCCTGCTGCAATCGCCAGTTTGCAATATCATCCATTAATCTTTTCCTCCTTTTGTTGCTCCACTATTCGGCTACACAAATACTATATCTCAATAGCCTGGATGGTACACACAAAACCTGCAATCATCCCAAATAGCATTGCGCTGCCCATAGCCTCACCGCCTCGTCTGCCCACTTGGCTCACTCAGAATCATTGGGGGTAAAGGAAATTTCATAAGCCTTTTTCTCCACGTACTCCCAGTCCTCATTATCAACCGGTTCATAGGATGTCCATGCCACTTGAAGCTGGTTTTCCGATATATAAAATCTAATACGGGTTTCCACTCCATCACTTGTATCAATATCCGGTTCCGTCACATAATCAAAAGTGTAAAACGCATGTTTCTGCGTCCAGTCCAACGTGTCCCGGTAATAAATCGCCGCATTTTCCGCAGGCATCTTTATCAGTCCGAACAGCTTCTCGCTTTCTTCCAGCCATCCTTCCACATAGCCATTGTGATGGGGAGCCGTCCAATGCTCTGCACAAACCCAGGTTTTCCCCTCTTCCTGTACGCTCCCGCGCATCGCTTTGCTCCCCACATCGGGATAACTGTACAATACCGAACCATTTTCATCCAGGATATGCATATCGTAGTCATAGGTTTTCTTGTAATCATCCGCTTTTTCCCACTGAAGATAGCAGGAACTTCCCTCAATGGGAGATTTTTCATCATAAGTATAGCAATCCCTGTTATCGCCGGACGGATATATTACTTCATACTTTATGGCACCTGCTGTTGGGTCACAACCGGTCAGCATCAGAGCAAATATTACAGCACAGCATAAAGAAAAAATACGGCACACAACTTTTCTTTTCATATCTATTCCCCTCTCCTTTTCATGCCGCCTGTCACACATACAGCAGGACATAAAATCCTGCCAGCGCAAGGGCAGTGATGTGCAAATCCCCACAATCCAATCTTTTCCTTATTATGGATAACTCTTTTTCATTACAAAACGGCGCTCTTTGCCATACAGTTTCTTGCAGGCATAAGAGCGCTGTTTTTGACGGTATAAAATGGAACATAGCAAAATTGTGGAGCTGCATCGTTATAGTGCCGCCTTGCTTGGGAATGGCACAGATATCCTATTTGTCAAGTTCTCTTTCCAAAAAATTGCACAAAATATGGATGTAATTATAGCGGAAATTTATCTGTCACACAAGGGGAGTAATAGGTCGATTCACGAAGTATTTTAAACTCATCTCATTTCCACTGGTATGAAACATATTGCTCAAAATTTCGGTTCAGAACAGAATGCTCCCCGATCCGATCGCGGCAGAAATTGCCGCGGATCGGATTCACAGGCCCTTCCACTGCAGTTCCCTCCCATAAGATTTCGCCAACCGAAGGGATCCTCCACAGACGCGGCTGTACACATCCAGCGCCTTATCCATATCCGTCAGGGGGGCAATCTTACGCTGACCCAGATACAAATTCACGATCTCTTCCAGTTCCTCACAGAAATCCCGGGAGATCTGTGCCCCTGCCTTCTGAAAGAGTTCCACAAAGCGCCGGCAGGCAGAGCAATATTCGTCCATCCCCTCAAAGTGCTGAATCAGAAACAGCAGATACATGTTCCTGGTCTCCAACTCTCCCTCATGCTCATACTCAGCTGCCCACCATGCGATGCGATCCTCCTCATCCAACTCATCCAGGGGGCTCCAGGAATCGTCTTCTCCGGGTTCAGGGAAGGCACTGGAAAAGCTGTCGCCATCATCCTCATAAAAAAGATCATCACTGTCCATATCTGACACATCTGTTTCCTCCGACTGCCCTGTCATATCCGGCTCATCCGCTTGTTCCGGCTGTTTTGTCTCCCCCGACTCTTCTATTTCTTCCTGCTGTTCTGCCTCCCCTGGCTCTTCTATTTCTTCCTGCTGTTCTGCCTCCCCTGGCTCTTCTATTTCTTCCTGCTGTTCTGCCTCCCCTGGCTCTT
>ERZ808046.399-NODE-399-length-42200-cov-4.989697_pt1 | contig 42200 bp, 33 predicted proteins | sample MGYA00380196_ERZ808046 | MGnify/ENA primary metagenome ERZ808046 (study PRJEB31490, sample SAMN06133421) | mouse gut metagenome | isolation source: Z6_2 | host: mice | place: China: Chengdu | collected 2015-05 ...
GTTCTTAAGGAAACGTAGTTTCCGATAAAAGTTCTTTGCTTCTTTCTTTCAAGAAAGAAGTGAGAGTTTGAGAGCAAAGCTCTCAAGGTTTTTTGACAAGCTGAGCAGGTATTCACCTGCTCCTATTGATAAAGTCTTTTTTTGTGGACTCCATTCACATCTGCAAACTTTATTGTAAAAACTAACGTTTTTCCTTGTAAAATCAACGCTCTAATGAAACGTAGTTTCCTTTTAAAGTTCTTTGCATCTTTCTTTCAAGAAAGAATTAGGAGTTTGATGGTGCAAACGTTCTCAAGTTTTTTTGACAAGCTGAGCAGGTATTCACCTGCTTACAATCTAAAACTCTACTTATATAAATATACTACCTTTATTTATTTTGTTGAAAAATTAATATAATATGTATCTCCTATAAAGTTATCATCCCATATCTCATAATACTTCATACGATATTCTGTAATATCTCTAGGTGTAATAAATATTAAATTTCCTGTTTTGCTTTCACCATATTTTAACTCATAACTATCTGGTAATTGCTTATCATAAAATTGATATTCTGGAAATGTTGTTTCTCCTTCTAATTCGTCCCATGTCAATTCAAAATCATCACAAAACATCGTAATGCTTTCAAAATCCTCATATGTATTTTCTACTGTTACATTTGCAACAATAAATTGATGTGCTTTATCTTCTGGTACATAACCCTCAATTTCATCTTCTGTTGTAATATTATTTATTTTTACTTTAAAAAACGCTGTTTCTACTGTATCATCTTTAGAAAACGTTCTTTCTTTGCCATATTCCCTTCCATCTGCTTTCCACTCTGTAGCAAAATCTTTTACTTTTTGTTTTATGCCACAACCTGCACTAAAAATACACAAAAATACAGCTAATAATACAATACCTATTTTTTTCAATTTTCCCCACCGCTTTCTTATATAAATTAATATCAACACATAAAAAACAGATAAAAGAAAATATTGACATTATTTATAAAAAAGAACTCCTTTTTATAATCTAACACCCACCTTATTATTAAGGAGGGTGTATCTTGTATATTTATAACAAAAAATAAAATCTCCTATCAAAATGAATACTTTTTATATACAACAATATGATATAAAAATGATTATTCTTCTGTCATATTATCTTCTTCATCTAATTCCAATTCTGGAGGCATATTTTTGTTATCTTGTTCTTCTGATTCTGCTATTATTTCTTCTCCATCTACAGGTAAATTATAATATTTTCTAACCTCTTTTTCAATCTCTTTACATTCCTCTGGATGTTCCTTTAAATAAATTTTAGCATTTTCTCTACCTTGTCCAATGCGTGTTTCTTTATAAGAATACCATGCTCCGCTCTTATTTACAACATCAATTTCTGCAGCCAAATCTAATATATCTCCCTCTTTTGAAACACCTTGTCCATACATAATATCAAATTCTGCTGTTTTAAAAGGAGGTGCAACTTTATTTTTAGCAATTTTTACTTTGGTACGATTTCCAACAACAGCATCACCTTGTTTTAATGCATCTGCTTTTCTAATATCAATACGAACAGAAGCATAAAACTTTAATGCTCTACCCCCTGTTGTAGTTTCAGGATTTCCAAATGTTAAACCAATCTTTTCACGAAGTTGATTAATAAATATAACTGAGCATTTCGACTTATTTGTAATGCCAGTTAATTTTCTTAATGCTTGCGACATCAATCTTGCTTGTAATCCCATATGAGAGTCGCCCATTTCTCCCTGTATTTCTGCACGAGGTACAAGAGCTGCAACAGAGTCCACAATAACAATATCCATTGCACCGCTTCTTACCATTGTTTCTGCTATTTCAAGTGCTTGCTCTCCATCATCTGGTTGCGAAATATATAAATTATCAATATCCACTCCTAATGCTTTTGCATATACAGGGTCCATGGCATGTTCTGCATCAATATATCCTGCAATACCACCTTGTTTTTGAACTTCTGCAACCATATGAAGTGCAATGGTTGTTTTACCAGAAGATTCTGGACCATATATTTCTATAATTCTGCCTTTTGGAATACCTCCCACTCCTAATGCAATATCAAGGCTTAATGAACCAGTAGGTATAACTTCCACACTCATTTTTGCAGAACTGTCACCTAATTTCATAACAGCACCCTTTCCAAATTGTTTTTCAATATAAGCAAGTGCTGCTTCTAATGCTTTTCCTTTATCTTCTATGTCCTCAAATTTTTTTGCACCTTTTTTATCTGCCATAATATAAAGCCACCTTTCTATTATAAAAATACGAACTTATGTTCTAATTATAAATCAAAACCATATTTTCGTCAACTATTGTTTTCTATCAATTTTTGCTTTGGCTTTACTTCTGTCAAAATCAATGCACAAAATATTATTACACAACCTAGATATCCTCTTATATTCAATCTTTCTCCATACAATGTAGCAGAGGCAAAACAAGCAAAAACGGATTCTAATGTCAATATAATTGCTGCTTTAGAAGGTTTTGTATATTGCTGTCCCAAACTTTGTAGTACAAAATATGTTCCTGTACAAAATATACCTAAAAGCAAAAAATATTTTAAAATAGAAAATGTAATATCAGGAACATCTGCATTTTGTCCTAATACTAACATTGATGATAATATCAATACAATAGTATGCTCTACTAATGCCAAATGTAATGCATTTCCTTTTTTTAAAAATCTATCCATAAAAGCCATTTGAAAAGCAAATGCTACAGAAGCACCTAATGATAATAATATACCAATACCTCCTTCTATACCATTCGCACCAGAAAGTAATGCAACACCTATCATTGTCATAGCTGCTGTAATAAAATTAATCACATCTGGCATAGTATGAAATACACCCCAAAGTATAAAAGGCACAATAACCGCTGGCAGACAAGTTAAAAAGGCATTTATAGAGGGTGTTGTATACTGTAGTCCTAATGTCATCAATACAAAAAGTAAAAACAAAAACATACCCAATATACTGCCATATTTCCATTCTTGCATTGTAATTTTTGGTAGCTCTTTATGGTAAATTATATATAAAAATGATGTTGCTATCAAAAATCGTCCTGCAATAATTTGAAAAGGTGTAAAATACCATTCTAAAAGGTATTTTATAAATACAAATCCTAAACCACCTATCATAGCTGCAATTAGTAAAAAGAAATCACCTTTATATTGACTCATTTTAATAATTCCCTTCTCAAATAATCTAATGCAGTATAAACAGCTCTAACACGTATTTTTTCCCTATTTCCCACAAAATGACACTCTTTTACAGTTGTTACACCATCTATTGTTAATCCAATATAAACCAATCCAACTGGTTTTTCTTCTGTTCCTCCATCTGGTCCTGCAACACCTGTTGTAGAAAGACCAATATTTGCACCTGCTGTTTTTGCTGCACCTTCTGCCATTTCTATAGCTGTTTGTGGACTGACAGCACCATATTTTTGTAATGTTTCAGATTTTACACCTAATCTATTTTGTTTTGATTCATTAGAATATGTTACACAACCATCTATAAAAACAGAAGAAATACCTGCATATTCTACTAATGCAGATGCTATTGCTCCTCCTGTACAAGATTCTGCTGTAGCAATGGTCTTTTGTTTATCAATCAAAAGCTTTGCAACAGTTGTTTGCATATTCGTTTCACCTTCTGCATAAACATCATTACCAAAACGACGATATATTTCCTGTGCTACTGGCTCAATCATTTGTTCTGCTTGTTGTTTGCTTTTTGCCTTTGCTGTAATACGTAATATAGATTCTGCATCTTTTGCATATGGAGCAATACTAGGATTTGTTTGACCATCAATTAAATCCTTTACCATTGTTTCCATACTGCTTTCTCCTACTCCTGCTATACGTAATACACGAGATAAAAATGTATATTCTTGTTTTTTTGCTAAATATGGCTTAACTTGTTTTTCAAACATAGGCACTGTTTCTTTTGGGGGTCCAGGAAGCATAACAAGTATTTTATTATTCTTTTCTATAATAATTCCTGGTGCTGTACCATTATCATTATAAAGTACTGTACTATTTTTAGGAACAAAAGCCTGCTTTCTATTGTTCTCTGTCATTTTTCTTCCTATTTTGTTAAAATAATTTTCTATTCTTTTTAATGCTCTTTCATCTAATACTAATTCTTCTTCAAAATATTCTGCACCAGTTTCTTTTGTTAAATCATCTTCTGTAGGTCCAAGTCCTCCTGTCGTAATAATTAAACTTGCTCTTGAAAAGGCATGAAATATCGTATCTTTTAATCTTTGAGGATTATCTCCTACAACAGATTGATAATATACATCAATACCTAATTCAGCAAGTTGTAAAGCCAAATATTGTGCATTTGTATTTAATATATCCCCTAATAATATTTCTGTGCCTACTGCAATAATCTCTGCTTTCATATAAAATCCTCCTTAATAAAAGTTATTTTAAATTTTCTGCGCAAAATAACAATATTAAAATTTATAGGTATAAATAAAACTTATCATAATATTCTCATTACAAAATGTTGATTATCCTTTTAAAACATTCTTATTTTTAACAATGTAATCTACACCAGAAATAATTGTAAAAAATGTCGCTAATGCTATCAATATCCACTCTATTATTTGTATACCATTTATATTCAGCAATACCACAATAATCATAATCATTTGTGTTGTTGTCTTAATTTTGCCCCACCAGCTTGCAGCCATAACGATATTTGCTTCCATGGCAAGCGTTCTAAACCCTGTAATAGCAAATTCTCTGCTTAATATAATAATAACTACCCATGCAGGTAAATCATTTAATTCTACCATAGCAACCAATGCAGAACATACTAGCAATTTATCTGCTAAAGGGTCCATAAATTTACCAAAATTACTGACCATATTTCTGCTTCTTGCAATATATCCGTCCAAAAAGTCTGTTATAGATGCTACAACAAATATAGCAACTGCAATATACCGACTGAATGGTTCTGCTATAAATGGAGATAATAAAACTAACAAAAAAATAGGTATTAACACAACACGCATTATTGTTAGTTTATTCGCCAGATTCATCTGCATAAAACAACTCTCCAATCAAATCATAATCACTTGCTTGCTTAATGAATACTTTCACAAAATCTCCTGAAATCAATTCTTGTTTTGACGAAAAAAATACAAGTCCATCAATATCAGGTGCATCTTTCATTGTTCTACCACAATAAATATCCTGCTCTGGCAATTTTCCCTCCACAATCACTTGTTTTATACTGCCTATTTTACTTTCACAGTGTTGTGCAGAAATTGCTTTTTGTACCTCCATAGCAATGTCTTTTCTTTTTTGTTTTACATCTTCCTCTATTTGATTCTCCATACTTGCCGCAGGTGTACCTTCTTCTTGAGAATAAGTAAATACACCCAATTTATCAAAACGAATTTCCTTTATAAAGTCTATCAATTCCTGAAATTCCTGCTCTGTTTCATTAGGAAATCCTACAATAAATGTAGTACGAATTGCAATATCAGGCATTGCTTGTCTTAACTTTGTTATTTTTTGTTTTAAAATACTTTGTGTGCTTTTTCTGCCCATTCTTTTTAAAACAGTATCACTACCATGCTGTATAGGCAAATCAATATAATGACATATTTTAGGTTGTTTTGCCATAACTTGAATAGTCTGCTCTGTTAATGTTTCAGGATAGCAATATAACAAACGTATCCATTCAATACCTTCTATTTCACAGAGTTTTTCCAAAAGTATATGCAATTTACTTTCTCCATATAAATCCCTGCCATATATAGAACTATCCTGTGCCACAATCACAATTTCTTTTACACCTTGTTTGGCAAGTATTTCTGTTTCTTCCACAAGGCTTTCTATTGTACGACTTCTATGCCTTCCCCTTATTTGTGGTATTACACAATAAGTACAATGATTGTCACATCCTTCTGAAATTTTTAAATATGCATAATAATTTGCTGTAGAAATCATACGATTTTTAGCATTACTTTCTGTCATAGCAGTATTGATGTCTACCAATTCTTTTATATTATTTTCTCCATTTAATATACGCTCTATTATTTTTGCTACAGATTCATACGATGCTGTACCAATCACAGCATCTACTTCAGGCATTTCTTGAAATATTTCTTTTTCATATCTTTGTCCCAAACAACCTGCTACAATCAATCCCTTACAACGTCCTGTTTTTTTATATTCTGCCATTTCCAGTATTGTTTCAATACTTTCCTCCAAAGCATCTTTTATAAAACAACAAGTATTAATCACAATAATGTCTGCTTCTTTTTCGTCTATCACAATACGATAGCCATTTTTACATAATATTCCAAGCATTACCTCACTATCTACTCTATTTTTGTCGCACCCTAAAGAAGTAAATGCAACTGTTGCATTCATATATTCGCTCCTCCTTAAGAATCATTGTTTTTAAAATAATATTCAGTATTATTGATATTTCGCTGCTGTCAAACAGTTTTTCATGAGCATAGCAATCGTCATAGGTCCAACTCCTCCAGGTACTGGTGTAATTGCTCCTGCCACTTCTTTTACATTTTCAAAATCGACATCGCCACAAAGTTTCCCTTCTTCATTACGATTCATACCCACATCAATTACAACAGCACCCTGTTTTACCATATCTTTTGTTAATGTATTTCTTTTTCCTGTTGCCACAACAATAATATCTGCACGTCTACAAACATCAGATAAATTTTTTGTTTTAGAATGACATATTGTAACAGTACCATTTTCACGAAGCAAGAGCATGGCAACTGGTTTTCCTACAATATTACTTCTACCAATCACAACACATTCCTTTCCTGTAATATCATAACCACTTCTGTGTATCAATTCTAATATTCCTGCTGGTGTACATGGTAAAAAACATTGTCCTCCTGTATACAATGTTCCTACATTTTGAGGATGAAAACAATCTACATCTTTTTTAGGTGATATTGCTAATATAATATTATTTTCATTGATATGTTTGGGCAATGGTAACTGTACCAATATCCCATTAACACTTTCATCTTCATTCAATTTTTTTATCAACTCTAACAATTCACTTTCTTTTGTATTTTCAGGCAATTCATAATTTACGGACATAATGCCACAAAATTCACAAGCCTTTTTTTTGTTATTGACATAAGTTTTTGATGCACTATCATTTCCTACAAGCACAACAGCAAGACAGGGTGTAATCCCTTTTTGTTTTAATTGCTCTGCTTGCCTTTTTACTTCTTGCTTAATATCTAAAGAAATCGTTTTTCCATCTATTATTTTTGCACTCATATAAAACCTCTCCTAAATATTTATAAAAATATTGTTTTTGATATTCCTTTTGTAAATTCCACTTAATTTCATTTGCTTTTCACAATAATTATACAACAATATCAAACGCCCCTGCCTTTACAGACAGGGGAGTTTATTCTATCACTTATATTACCATAATATATTGTTTAAAACAACACTATTAAAATAATCCTACAATATTTCCTTTTTCATCAATATCAATATTTAATGCTGCAGGTGCTTTTGGCAAACCAGGCATTGTCATAATATCTCCCAAAAGTGCTACAATAAATCCTGCACCAGCGGAAATTCTAATTTCTTTTACTGTCACTGTAAAGCCTTCTGGTCTTCCCAAAACATTAGGGTCATCTGAAAGAGAATATTGTGTTTTTGCCATACATACTGGAAAATGTTCAAATCCTAATTTTTTAATTTGTTCTAATGTCTTTTTCGCCGCTGCCGTAAAGTTTACAGTACCTGCACCATAAATTTCTTTACAAACCGTATTGATTTTTTGTTCTATTGTCAAATTATCTTCATACAACAATTTAAAATCACTTTTTTTATTTTCTAATGTAGATAATACTTTTTGTGCTAATGCTTCACCACCAGCACCACCATCTGCCCAAACGTGTGCCACTTCAAAATCTGCTCCCATTTCTTCACAACGTTGTTTTATATAAGCAACTTCTGCATCAGTATCTGCTACAAAATGATTTAATGTTACTACAACAGGTACATGAAATTTTTGTATATTCTCAATATGTTTTTCCAAATTAACAAAACCTTTTTTGAGTGCCTCTAGGTTTTCATTGCTCAAATCTGCTTTTGCAACACCACCATTATATTTTAATGCTCTTACTGTTGCAACAAGTACAACAGCATCTGGTTTTAACCCTGTTTTACGACATTTAATATCAAAAAACTTTTCTGCACCCAAATCAGCACCGAATCCTGCCTCTGTAATTACATAATCAGCTAATTTTAATGCTGTTTTTGTTGCTCTTACACTGTTGCAGCCATGTGCAATATTAGCAAATGGACCACCATGTATTAACGCTGGTGTATTCTCTAATGTTTGTACTAAATTAGGAGCTAAAGCATCTTTCAGCAATGCTGTCATAGCACCATCTGCACCAATATCATGAGCAGTTACTGGCTTATCATCATAAGTATAGCCAACAATAATTTTACCTAACATTTCTTTTAAATCCTGTAAATCTTTTGCTAAACAGAATATTGCCATAATTTCAGATGCTACTGTAATTTGAAAACCATCTTCACGAGGTACACCATGTGCTTTTCCTCCCAATCCAACTACTACTTGACGCAATGCTCTATCATTCATATCTAATACACGTTTCCAAACAATTCTTCTGACATCAATATTGCAAGCATTTCCCTGTTGAATATGATTGTCAATCATAGCAGAAAGCAAATTGTTTGCTGTTGTAATGGCGTGCAAATCTCCTGTAAAATGCAAATTAATATCCTCCATAGGCACAACTTGAGCATAACCACCTCCAGCCGCACCTCCTTTGATACCCATACAAGGACCAAGAGAAGGCTCTCTTAATGCTGCAATGGCGTTTTTACCTAATTTTTGCAATGCTTGTGTTAAACCAATTGTAACAGTTGTTTTACCTTCTCCTGCTGGTGTAGGGTTTACTGCTGTCACTAATATTAATTTACCATCTTTATTATCTTTTATTTTGTCATAGTATTCATTACTAATTTTTGCTTTATATTTTCCATAACATTCAATATATTCTGCTGGTATACCTGCCTTTTGTGCAATTTTTTCAATATGCTCCATAGTACACTCTTGTGCAATTTGTAAATCTGTTTTCATGGGGACATCTCTCCTTTTCTTTTTTCAAAAGCCATTATTTCTATTTAAAAAAAACCGACAGACTGAGCTGTTTGCCCAGACGGTCGGCATAATTTACAAGTCATACTCCATGTGGTTTTGCTCCACTTCCGTCAGTCATATGACATTAAAATCATGTTACTATAATCAAATAATTTTGTCAACAATATCTTTTGATATATTATAAAATGTTACAGTCTGTCCATAAAGTTCTTTTTGTAGGTTTCACACAGTCTATGCTCTTAAGTTTTTTTGACAAGCTGATGTTAATCCTACATTTGTAGAATTAAAAAAATAGAAATATCATATTGATTAAAGCACTATTTTCAGTGTTTTAATCAATACTCCTCATATCTTCCCATTCTTCTTTTGTGAGCAATACTTTTCTTGGTTTGCTACCTTCTTCCGGTCCTACAATGCCTTGTGATTCAAGCGATTCCATAAGTCTTGCAGCCCTATTATAGCCAATACGGAACTGTCTTTGCAACATAGAAGTAGATGCTTTTTGTTTTTGTATCACCAAATCAACCGCTTTTTCAAAAAATACATCTGTTTCTTCTGATTCTGTTCCAGTCTGCAACACATCTGCTGTAATTTTATCAATCATTTCTAAGTCATAATCTGTTATTGATTGCTTTTTAATAAAATCCACTATATTTTCTACCTCCTTATCTGATAAAAATGCACCCTGTATTCTCACAGGTTTGCTCATACCTTGAGGGCAGAATAACATATCTCCTTTTCCTAACAATTTCTCTGCACCTGTCATATCTAATATGGTGCGAGAGTCAATACCAGAAGATACTGCAAAAGCAAGACGAGAAGGAATATTTGCTTTGATAACACCAGTAATGACATCAACAGAAGGTCTTTGCGTTGCAATAATCAAATGCATACCTGCAGCACGTGCCATTTGAGCAAGTCTGCATATCGCATCCTCCACTTCTCCAGGTGCGGCAAGCATCAAATCTGCTAATTCATCTATAATAATAACAATTTGAGGCATCAAATTGCTTTCTCCCTTTTCTTTTTTCATGGCATTGTATCCCTTAATATCACGTACACCATTTTCAGCAAAGTCTTTGTATCTTTCTAACATTTCACGCACAGCCCAATTTAATGCTGCTGATGCCTTTTTAGGCTCTGTTACAACTGGTATTAGCAAATGAGGAATACCATTATATATACTTAATTCTACCACTTTAGGGTCTACTAAAAGTAATTTTACTTCTTCTGGTGTTGATTTATATAATATACTTGTAATCAATGTATTGATACAAACACTTTTACCTGAACCCGTTGCACCTGCAATTAAAAGATGAGGCATTTTGGCAATATCTGTTACAATAGGTTGTCCTGTAATATCTTCTCCTAAAGCAAATGCAAGTTTTGAAGGGAAATTTTGAAATGTTTCACTTTCCAAAACACTCCTTAACGATACTGACTGTGCCTCTTTGTTAGGCACTTCAATACCTACTGCTGCCTTGCCGGGTATAGGCGCTTCTATACGAATACCAGACGCTGCTAAATTCAATGCAATATCATCTGCCAAATTCACTATTTTACTGACTTTTACACCTTGACTTGGAGAAAGCTCATATCTCGTTACAGTAGGACCTTTATTGATTTGTATTACCTTTGCATCTACACCAAAACTTTTTAATGTCGTTTCCAACTTTTTAGCATTAGCAAGCATTTCTGATTTTGATTCACTACTTTGTATTGCTTGATTTCTACTTAATAAATCCAATGGAGGAAATATATAAGGAGGCGTCTGATGTATCATCTTATCGTACTGTTCATCATTTAAAAATATTTCTTCTGCGTCTTCTGTTGCTTCTTCTTCAGAAATAGGCATTTCTTCTACGTCTTCTGTTATATCTTCTTCACTAATAACTATTTCCTCCGTATTTTCTTTTATGTCTTTATCAATAGATACTTCTTCTATATCTTCTATTACGTTTTTATCAATAGATATTTCTTCTGTATCTTCTGCTATATTTTCATCAATAGATATTTCTTCTGCATCTTCTGTTACATTTTCATCAATAGATATTTCTTCTGCGTCTTTCACTACGTTTTCATCAAAAGATACTTCTTGTTTATTTTCCTCGTTATTTATTGTTTCTACTTCCTGTATTGACATTGTTTCTGGGAAATCTTCTACATCATTTTGTTGTGCTATTGTATTTGTTTCTTCCTCATCTTCTGCCAAAAACAATGTTAAGCCATTACTTGGTGTTTCTTCTTCCTCATCTTCTGCCCAATCTGCTATAATTTCCATAATATCATTACTTTGTTTTTGTTCTGTACTTTCATCATATGAATTTTTTATATTTTCATCTTCAAAATCAATACTGTTTAAAAGTGCCAATACATCTGCAATATCTTCTGTATCACTTTGTTGCTTATATTGTTCTTGCTCTGTTTGCTGTTCTGTATTTTGTTTTTCTAATGGTATCTCTTCATCTTCTTTAAAAATCATATAACGTATACTATTTGTTGTATTTTGTATATTTATATCCGTATTTTGAATATCATTTTGTTGCATTTGCTTTTCATCATATTTGGATATATCCTCTACATCACTTTTTTCAATACTATTATATTTTAGTAATTTTTCTTTTTGTTCTGTTTGAGAATAGTTATATTTTTCACTTCTTTTTGTCCTTCTTTTTTCAGTAGTAGACGTTTGTTGATACGTTTTATCTGTTGTTTGCTCCACTATTGGAGAGTATATTTGTTGTTCTTGCAAAATCTCATTTTCTGTTTTTCCATAGTCAAATATAACTGGTATTTTAGGAGCAGGCTCTAACGGAACAGTCTCCTCTGTTTTAGATTTAAATATTGTTGCCTCTACAATTGGCATTTCTTCTTTATTTTGTTGGTATCCTTCGTCTGCATGAAGTAATATATTAAAATTACTTTTTTGTTGTTTTTTCTTTTTTGCACTTTGTTTTGGCTGTAATTTTGTATGCATATTAGACTGTTCTTTAGGTAATTTGGATTGTGGCTTATGTTGAGGTTTCGGCTGTCTTTTGGGTACTTCTTGTATATATGTTTCTTTTCTGGGGGAAGCCTCTTTTTTTTGTATCACTTCCGTTTGCTGTCTTTTTTCATGATATTGTTGTCTTTTATTTTTCTGATATGTATTGACATTACTAAGCTCTTTAAAAAGGGATTTTACTGTTATCATAAGCAGTGAAATTAATAAAACTGCTCCCCAAATAATACCTGCACCAATTTTACCAAATGCTTTCATAATTCCGCCGCCTAATATTCCTCCTAACAAACCACCATTAGAAAATGCTCCTTCTTGATAATAAGACTGCAATACTTCTCCTATACCTGCCATAATAGATACTTCAATAGGATTTATAATATGTGCCATAGCACAAACAGCCAATAATAATATTCCTGTACCTGCCATACGTAACTCTCTATTTTCTTTTTGCTCACTTCCAAGCAACCAGCAGCAATATGCTATTACTGATAGTGGTAACAGTATACTACTTATACCAAATATTCCTTTTAATGTATCCCCTAATGCACTTCCTAATATACCCATTTTTCTTGTCAATAAACTTATTAGTACAACAATGCAGACAACTACAATTACAATCAATATCACTTCATCCATCATACTATCGCCAAAACGTTGTTCTACTTGATGACGTTTCTCTGTTTTCATTTTTGATTTTGCATTTTTTTGTGTCGCCATATGCTTTTTACACCTCTTTTATACAAAATAATATTTATCATAGCTCCATATATACACTAATATTTGTTAAATTAATGTTGTTAATTTATTTAATTAAATGATATTATTTTATTATTTGCAAAATAAAAAAAGGAGGTATTCCTTATATTATTAAAAATCCCCATTTCTCCAGTTTTATATTATATCATAAATATTATGAATTTGTACAATTTTTTTCCAAAAAACAAGCCAAGAAAAAAATACCCTTGGCTTACTTTTATTGATACTAATTATATTTATTCTAAAAAACTTTTACTTTCTCCATAAATCTTTATAGCATTTTTTGCTTTTTCTGCTTTTTCTTCTGCCTGTTCAACACTATCTGCAATTACCGTAATATGACCCATTTTACGTTTTGGTCTAGATTCCTCTTTACCATAAATATGTAGAAATACACCAGATATAGCAAGTGCTTCATCTGCCCCTAAAACACAACTTTTTCCTGCACTATTTTGCTCTCCTAATAAATTTCTCATAACAACAGGCTTTAATAATTCTGGCGAACCTAATGGTAATCCTGTAATTGCTCTAATATGTTGTTCAAATTGACTTGTCACACACGCTTCAATAGTATAATGCCCAGAATTATGAGGTCTGGGCGCAACTTCATTTACTAACACATTACCCTGCTTGTCCACAAACATTTCTACACAAAACATACCAACACCTTCAAACACTTCCATTACTCTTTTTGCCAAATCCATTGCCTTTTGTGTTGTTTGCTTTGAAATATTTGCAGGTACTTTTGTTTCATCTAATATACTATCTTTATGAATATTTTCTGCCACAGGATATACTTGTATATCACCATTGATGCCTCGACAGGCAAGTACAGAAATTTCCATAATAAAAGGGAAAAATTTTTCTGCCATAATATCTAAATTACCATTGCCAAGTGCTTCATATGCCTTCGGAATATCCTGCTCTTTTTCTATTACAAAATTACCCTTTCCATCATATCCTCCTGTACAGCTTTTCAGCATAAAAGGAAAACCGTACTTTTCTCCTGCCTGTTTCATATCTTCTTGTGAAAAAACAGCACAAAATTCAGGTGTAGGCAAACCATGCTCCAAAAGTAACTTTTTTTGTGTATATTTATTTTGTATTACTTTTAAACTTTTTGCAGTAGGATATATTTTTTTACCTTCTTGTTCTAATTTTTGCAATATATCTGCATCAATATGTTCAAATTCATATGTTACTACATCTGTATTTTCAGCCAAAAAGCGAATTGCTTTTTTATCATCAAAAGCTGCAATAATATGTTCATCTACTAATGTATGTGCAGGACACTTTTCTGCTGGGTCTAACACCATAACATAAAAACCCATTTTCTTTGCTTCCTGTATCATCATTTTTCCTAATTGCCCGCCACCTATTATACCAATTCTTTTTTGTATGTTTTCCATAAAGTACCCCTCCAAAATAGAGCTTTTGTTTTTTTCGATATTCATTTTATCATAACAATACAAAAAAAACCACTTTTACAACACAAAAACATCTTTTGAAATATACTAGTTTTCAAAAGATGTTTTTATTATTTCTAACAAATATTATTTATTTTTAAATTTGTCATTTAATTTATCAAAAATAGTTTCTTTCTTTGTTCCCTCTTTTTTAATTTCTCCATCACCATAAAAATCTTTTAAGAGTTCTTTTTGTCTTTCTGTTAAAGAAGTTGGTATTTGTACCTTGAGTGTAACAATCAAATCGCCCTTTGATTTTTCATTTCTCAATTTTGGTGCGCCTGCTCCTTTTAATGTCACAACAGTATCTGGCTGGGTTCCTGCTTTTACACTATATTTCTGTTCGCCGTACATTGTTTTTACTGTAATTTCATCCCCTAAAGCTGCTTGTATAAATGTAATAGGCACATCGCAATACAAATTTAAACCTTTTCTTTTAAATACTTTATCTGACTCTACATATACTGTTACAAGAAGGTCGCCATATCCGCCACCTTTTTCTCCAATATCACCTTTACCACCTAAACGTATTGTTTGACCACTGTCAATACCAGCAGGTATTTTGATTTCAAAATTTTTTGTTTTTCTTACTTTTCCAGCACCTCGGCAACTTGTACAAGGCTCTTTAATTTGTTTACCTGTGCCACCACAAGCAGAACAAGTTCTCACTGATGTCATAGCACCAAAAAGGGACTGCTGTGTAATTCTTTCCTGTCCTGTGCCATTACATCTTTTACAAGTTTCTGCGTGTGTTCCTGGTTTCGCACCTGTTCCATGACAATTCTCACACTCATCTGTTACTGGTACAGATATTTCTTTTGTACCGCCAAATATAGATTCTGAAAATGATATTTGCATATTAATGTGAATGTCGTTTCCTCGTCTTGGACCGCTTCTTCTGGTGCTACTGCCAAAACCAAAACCACCGCCAAACATACTGCCAAAAATATCACCAAGGTCGCCCATATCAAAATCAGCAAAACCGCCGCCACCCATACCACTGCTAGGGTCAAATGCTGCATGACCAAATTGGTCATACTTTGCTTTTTTCTGTGGGTCACTCAATATTTCATAAGCTTCCCCAAGTTCTTTAAATTTTTCTTCCGCCTCTTTATTACCTGGATTGGCATCTGGATGATATTTTTTTGCTAATTTACGATATGCTTTTTTAATTTCATCATCACTTGCATTTTTATTTACGCCAAGCACTTCATAATAATCACGTTTGTCAGCCACTTACTTCACCACCTAAAACCTTTCTGTAAAACAAATAAAAGACATTGGGACACATTCATTCACATCTATTTTATACTGTGGAACGTTGTCCCTCCCACACTTCAATTTTTTTAAAACTGAAGAAAACTTTAATGCACCCCCAAGCTTTTTACTTGGGGGTGTAAAATAAAAGTTATCTGTTCAGCTTTTTATACAAAAAGCCAATACTGTTTGGGGCAAACCCCCACAGTCTTTTATATTACAATTCTTTTCCTTCTCCGTCAACTACATTATCATCACTTGGTGCTGCTCCTTCTGCATTTGCTGCACCAGTTGCTTGATATAATTTTTCAGAAATTTTATAAAATTCTTGTGTCAAAGCCTCTGTTGCAGATTTTACATTTGCAACATCGCTTTCTGTCATATTAGCAGGCTCCATATCTTTTATAGTATCTTTTAAGTGATTCAATGCACCTTCTACTGCACTCTTTTCTTCTGCACTAATTTTATCTTCCAATTCTCCTAATGTTTTTTCTGTTTGGAATATCAAAGAATCTGCTTCATTTTTTGCATCAATTGCTTCTTTTCTCTTTCTATCTTCTTCTGCAAATTGTTCTGCTTCTTTTACAGCTCTTTCGATTTCTTCATCACTTAAATTAGAACCAGCAGTAATTGTAATTTTTTGTTCTTTTCCTGTTCCCAAATCTTTTGCAGAAACATTTACAATACCATTTGCATCAATATCAAATGCAACTTCAATTTGAGGTACACCACGTCTTGCAGGAGCAATACCATCTAATTTGAATTGTCCTAATGTTTTGTTATCTCTTGCTAATTGTCTTTCACCTTGTACAACGTGAATATCTACGGCTGTTTGATTATCTTCTGCTGTAGAGAATATTTGTTTTTTACTTGTTGGTATTGTTGTGTTTCTATCAATCAATTTTGTAGCAACACCGCCTAATGTTTCAATACCAAGTGAAAGAGGTGTAACGTCTAACAACAATACACTACCTGCACCTTGTTCTCCAGATAATTTACCGCCTTGTATAGATGCACCTACTGCAACACATTCATCTGGGTTAATACCCTTGAATGGGTCTTTTCCTGTAAATTTCTTTACTGCATCTTGTACCGCTGGTATTCTTGTAGAACCACCTACTAACAATACCTTATCAATATCATTTGCTGTCAAATCTGCGTCAGACAATGCTTGACGTACAGGAGTCATTGTTCTATCTACTAAATCACTTGTTAATTCATCAAATTTTGCTCTTGTCAATGTAACATCTAAATGCTTTGGACCATCTTGATTCATTGTGATAAATGGCAGATTGATATTTGTTGTTGTTGTTGTGGAAAGTTCTTTTTTTGCTTTTTCTGCTGCTTCTTTCAATCTTTGCATAGCCATTTTATCTTTACTTAAATCCATATTTTCTGCTCTTTTAAATTCATCAATTAAATAATTGATTACTTTATTATCAAAATCATCGCCACCTAAACGTGTATCACCATTTGTAGCTAATACTTCAATAACACCATCACCAATTTCAATAATAGAAACGTCGAATGTGCCACCACCTAAGTCATATACCATTATTTTTTGTTCTTGTTCATTGTCAAGTCCATAAGCAAGTGCTGCTGCTGTTGGTTCGTTTATAATTCTTTTTACATCTAATCCAGCAATTTTTCCAGCATCTTTTGTTGCTTGTCTTTGTGCATCATTAAAATAAGCAGGTACAGTGATAACTGCCTCAGAAACAGTTTCACCTAAATAACTTTCTGCATCTGCTTTTAATTTTTGGAGTATCATAGCAGAAATTTCTTGTGGAGAATATTGTTTTCCTTCTATAGATACTTTATAACTATTTCCCATTTCTCTTTTAATAGAACTAATTGTATTATCAGGATTTGTAATAGCTTGACGTTTTGCAGTTTCTCCTACTAATCTTTCACCATTTTTTGCAAAGCCTACAACAGAAGGTGTTGTTCTAGCACCATCAGAATTTACAATTACAACAGGCTGACCGCCTTCCATTACTGCTACACAAGAGTTTGTTGTTCCTAAGTCGATACCAATAATTTTACCCATAATATAATTTCCTCCTATATAAAAACCATTCTTTAATTTATCATTTTATAATTTATACAAAACTGCTTTATAATTTGCAGTGTTATTTTAATTTGCTACTTTTACCATGCTATGGCGTATCACTTTATCTTTATATTGATACCCTTTCTGCATTTCTAATATAACTACATTTTCGCCATATTCTTCACTGTCTTCATGTGCTACTGCCGCATGTTTATTCGGATTAAAAGTTTCTCCTAATGCTTTAATTTCTTCCACACCCATAGATGTCAATATTTCTTGAAATTGTTTAAGCGTCATAGCAACACCTTTATAAAAACTGTCTTCTGCATTATTTTGATTTTGCACTGCTACTGCTCTTTCCAAATTATCCACAACAGGAAGTAATTTTTCTATTGTACTTCTTACACCATCATCATACATACTTGCTTTTTCTTTTGTTGTTCTTTTTCTAAAATTATCAAATTCTGCAAGACATCTTTGATATTTATCAAGATAATCTGCACATTGTTCCTCTAGTTTTGTTATTTTTTCTTGCTGTATTTCTTCCTCTGTTTTTTGTTCTTCTTCTATTTCAGGTGCTTGTTCCACTTCTTTTTCAGCAGTTTCCTCTGCTATTTCACTTTCATTTATTGTTTCTTCTAGTACTTCTTCTTCCCATTGTTTTTGTTGTTTTTCTTCCAATGATAACCCTCTTTTCTCCACTACCTTATTAGTATACGATACTAAGTATCATTTTTCTTGTCTGTTAATACTTGTAAAACATTTTCTATATTTTTTACCATACTATTCAATACAGACACCACTTGAGAATAATCCATTCTGGTAGGACCCAATATACCTATTGTGCCCCTTGTACCATCTCCCATTTTATATGTTGTTGTAATCACACTGCAATCCTTAATACTCTGCAAAGTATTTTCACTGCCTATTAATATCTGCATATCATCATTTTTTTGTTCTTCCAATAGTGTAATTAAAACATCTTTTTGTTCTAATGTTTGAAACAAAGATTTTGCTCTTTGTATATCACTAAATTCTGGAAAAGCTAATATATTTTTTGTGCCACTTAAATGTACTTGTATATTTTGAGCACCTTTTGTTGTTTTTTCTATTGCTGACAACAACATAGGTAACATATAAGCATATTCCATAAGTTCTTTTTTTAATATTGCAACAACACGTTCATCAATATCTTCCCATGTACAGCCTTTTAATATATTGTTTATACATCTTCCCATATCAAATAATTTTTGTTCTTCTGGTACAACAGATAATTTTAAAACATGATTTTTAATATAATTTCCATCTGTTGCAATCACCAAAACAACTGACTCACTATCTAAAGGAAGTAGTCTAATTTGTTTTAATTTCGCACCCTTTGAAACAGGTTCTGAAATCAATGTTGTATAATTTGTCAGCATAGAAATAGCTTTTGCTGTTTCTTCCATAAGATAGTCAATTTGACTGATATTTCTTGTCACAACACTTCGTAAAAGCTGCTGTTCTTCTTGCTTTAACTCTCTTTTTTGCATCAGTCTGTCTACATAAAGCCTATAGCCTAAATCTGATGGTATTCTGCCGGCAGAAGCATGAGGCTGTATAATAAACCCCATTTCTTCTAAATCACTCATTTCATTGCGTATTGTGGCAGAGCTAATGCCCAAGTTATATTTTTTTGCAATGGTTCGTGAGCCTACTGGTTCTGCTGTTGCAATATAGTCATTGATGATTGCCTGCAAAATTTGTATTTTTCTATCATTCAATGCCATATTGTCAACTCCTTCCTTTAATTTGTTAGCACTCATCAATGTCGAGTGCTAATTTCTATTCTTAAAATAACACTTGATGGCATATCTGTCAAGTGTTTTTTTATTTTTATTTTAGTTTTTTATATATTTTTATATTTTAATAGATATTGTAGTGATAAATTCCATCTTTTCTTTTTAGATAAAATACAATACACTTATCATTATGATTTCATTATTACAACATAATTTAGTAAAGGAGTTTTATTATGAGCAGTCTTTATATTCATATTCCATTTTGTATTCAAAAATGTCTTTATTGTGATTTTATTTCATTTGCTGGAAAACAGTATTTATATTCAGATTATACAGAGGCATTAATATCAGAAATCATAAAAAAATCTGACATTTGTCATAATAATGTTATACAAACCATATTTTTTGGTGGAGGTACACCTACTATACTACCTCTTACATTTTTAGAAAAAATATTAAATACGATATTTCAATACTATACCGTTTCGCCTTGTGCAGAAATTACTATAGAAGCAAATCCTGGTACACTATCCTTTTCTGTTTTACATTCTTTGCATAGTATGGGATTTCAACGCATCAGTATTGGATTACAGTCATGGCAAAATGAGCTATTACAAAGCATTGGCAGAATACACAATCGTACTACATTTTTACAAAATTTTTACCATGCAAGAAAAGCTGGCTTTGAAAATATCAATGTAGATATTATGTTCTGTCTACCAAATCAAACATATAGCCAATGGCAAGAAACGCTTTACAGCATAGTGTATTTACAACCAGAACATATCTCCGCTTATAGTTTAATATTAGAACAAGGTACACCCCTTTTTGCACTCTTTGAGCAAAATAAAATCTCTCTCCCAGATGAAATATTAGACAGGGCAATGTATCATACCGCACAAAATATACTTTCACAATATGGTTATGAGCAATATGAAATATCTAATTTTGCAAAAAATGGCTATCAAAGTCGTCATAATAAAGTATATTGGCAAACCAAGCAATATTTAGGCTTTGGCTTAGGAGCACATTCTTTTTGGCAAAATACACGCTTTCATAACACATATGATATGAAAAAATATATACATTCAAATGGAAATATTCATTCATTGACAGAGGACATTGAACATTTAACAATTTCTCAACAGCAAAGTGAATTTATGTTTATGGGACTTCGTATGACAAAAGGTATTTCTGCTATTGACTTTCAAAAGCGTTTTTCTGTTCCATTAAATAGTGTTTATGGCAAACAAATTCATTTTCTTATACAGCAAAATTTAATACAGCAAAAACAAGATAGATATTTTTTAACACATCGTGGCATGGATTTAAGTAATACTGTATTTTGTGAATTTTTATAATTTTTACAAAATTTATCAATATCTCCTTTTTTTATTGAATATTTGACAATTTCACGTTATACTATTTTCAGTATTAAAAATCTGTAAATATTTTATATTTTGGTTCACCAAAAAGTTTTATATTACTTTTTCAAATTTTTAATTTGGATATAACTTTTAAGGGAAAGAGTTGAAATATAAAACAACATCTGCAAAGAACATTATCATTATATTCTATATTTCAGTTTTTTAATAAAAGGGGGCACGTTATACAAAATAATGTATAAACGTTTATTTAAAAATGGTTATTTGTAAATAAGTATATTTTAAAAAAAAGGAGTTACCACTATGTCGTATTTTTCCTCTGATGCTCCGTCTGTTTTACGTTCAGCAAAAAAGCTAACAATACCATCAGAAATTTCTAGTATATTTGAAAATACTGCTGTAAAGAAGACACTTACTATCGTTCGTTGGATAAGTTTTTGTATTTACCCTTACCTTTTAACAATATTAGCAAATTGTCTTTCTTCCAACGACATCAACACAATATCTTTTTTGATGGAAAATAGAACAGGAGCTTTTTATTTTGGACTTTTTATTACCTATTTATTTTTTATATCACTTTCTTTTATTTGTTTAACACCATGGCTTGCTGGTAGTGTTTTAGGTATTTGTTATACTACATTATCTTTAGCAGATTACATTAAATTTTCAATACTTCAAGAGCATATTATGCCTTGGGATTTATTGCTTTCAAAAAATTTTGGAGAATTTGAGCCTTTTTTAAAAACACTTCAAATTACTCCTAGTATGGTTTTTTTGCTAATTTGTCCTATATTATATAGTATATTGCTTTTACCTCGTAAAATAAAATGGCATAAAAAGTATATTGACATGATAGGTATTATAATAGGCATTTTTCTTTGTATTGGAAGTATAGTATTTTTAACAAATAACACTATGCGTATGAGTTATACAAAATGGTTTGATATTTCTGTAAATGATACCTCTACACAGCAAAGTAATTATTATAAAAATGGATTTGTAACTGCATTTGCACTAAATGTTGGCTATTTAAACATTGAAACACCAGCACATTATAATCAAAATACGATACAACAATTAAAAAATAATTATGCACCTGCTGCTGTTGCTGAAAATTGGAAAAAACCAGACGTTATTGTTATATTATCAGAATCCTTTTGGGATGTAACTACACTACCCAATACTACATTCTCAGAAAATCCTCTTGCTAACTATAACGAATTATCACAAAAGCACCCTAGTGGCACGATGATTTCCTCTACATTTGGCGGTGGAACAGCACGTCCTGAATTTGAAGTACTTACTGGTATGACAACAGCACCTATGCCTGCGGGTTCTTTTCCTTATCAACAGTATATGCATAATGATACATTTTCATTTGCACGTTATTTTAAAAATATGGGATACGATACAATAGGCTTGCATACCTATGACAATACATTTTATGAAAGAAATAAAGCATATCCTCATATGGGCTTTGATGAATTTAGAGGTGAAAACCAATTAAAAACACAGCTTTGGTGGAACAGTGGTCCTTATTTAACAGATAAAACACTTATAGATGAAATACAACATGAATTAGAACAATCTCACCCTCAAGGTGCTTTTATATTTGGTATTACTATGGAAAACCATAGCCTTTACAAAAATAAATTCCAAAAAGATGATTTAACTATTGATGTAAAAAATGATAATTGTTCTGCTGAGGAAATTAATGCGCTTCAAAATTTCTCAAAGGGACTTAGCGACTCTGACAAGGCATTAAAACAACTTTATGATTATGTAATGTCTAGAGAAAAGGAAACAGTAGTGCTTTGGTTTGGTGACCATTTGCCTACATTAGGAAATCATTTTTCACCTTATACTACAACAGGAGCAATACATTCCAGTGATACAGAAAACTGGACAGAACAAGAAATTGAATATATGTTTTCTACACCTTATATTATATTCTCTAACTATGATACAGAGCAAAATTATATTGCTGATAAAAAAGCAGTTTCTTCTTATTTGCTTATGCCTTTGCTTTTAAACTATATCAATGCTCCAGAAACAGTACAAAGTAACATATTATTAGATTTATATCAAACTTGTCCTATTATAAACAGTAAATACAATTTATATAAACCTAATACGAATGCTGAAAAAACAAAAACATTAACAGATGCTATTTGGATGATTACATATGACCAACTTATGGGCAAAAATTTCATCAATCAATAATATAAAATTCCCTTGACTATAAAGACAAGGGAATTTTATATTATCAAAGCGTATTTCATCAGAATGATAGAAACACATTACATTTTTCTTTCAAATTCAGCATTGCTATTGAATACATACCTTTTTCATCATATAATAAATATTATAGAAATTTTTTATTCATAGATTTCTTATATATACATCATTTTTATTCGTATTATTTTGATATAACATTAAGGAGGAGTATTATTATGCATAATGCTAAAAAACAATTATTTTATTTTTGTTTTTCTACACTATTCACCGCTGCCTCTATTATGACAGTATTTGGCTCAACACCTAATGATATTCAAAATCATTGGGCAGAACATACTATAAATACATGGATTTCTAAAAATTATATTTCAGGTTATCCAGATGGTACATTTCGTCCCAACAATTCCATTACAAGAGCAGAATTTGTATCATTGGCAAATAATGCGTATTCACTAGAAGAAAAAACATCTATTTCATTTCAAGATGTTTCTTCAGACCATTGGGCATATGATGCTATACAAACAGGTGTTTGTGCTGGCTATATTAAAGGAGATACAAACAATACTTTTCGTCCAGATGATAAAGTTACCCGTGCTGAAGCAGCTTCTATGATAGCAATATTACAAAAAAATATAGATTCTCAATCTACCACTAATAATTATACAGATAATGATAGTATACCTGAATGGGCAAGAAATGCTGTTGCTGTACTTTCAAAACAAAACATTATGAAAGGCTTTCCCGATGGTTCTTTTCGGGCGCAAAACAGTATGACAAGAGCAGAAGCTGTAACAGTACTTTCTACAGCATTACAAAATAATGATAGTATACAAAAAGATGAAAATATAGAACAAAACACAGAGCAACAAAATATTGTTACATTAGAAAAAAATACATTGCAAAATAAAGTAATCAATGGTGATATGATTATACCTGCATCTATGGACAATCAACAAATTATATTAGACCATGTAGTCATTAATGGTACACTTTCTATATTAGGGGGAAATAATATAGATATTAAATCCTGTACCATAAATAATATAATATTGCAAAAACAAGATATTGTAGTGAATGCTGATGTTGCAAGTAATATTGATACAATTTCTACTTCTTCTACTGCACGTATTAATGGTGATGGTTATCAAAAATTACTGATTACAAATGATGCTTCATCGCCTATTACCATTGATGCAGACATACAAACAGTAGAAGTAAATGCTGCTGTTAATTTAAAATTATTTTCTAATGCTGATATTAATACACTTCAAGTTTTAGAAGAAGGCTGTACAATTGATTTCAAAGAAAATGCTCAAATTGATAACTGTATATTATATAGAAAAACAAAAATTACAGGTATAGCTGGAAAAATAGATACATTAACAGTATATGCAAATGGTATTGAAACAGATATTAAACCAGATGAACTTATTTTTAAAGAAAACGCTGATAAAATTACCTATACCACAAAAGAAAGTAGCAATAAAAATACTTCCAACAGTGATGACCCCACAGCAAAACAACGTTTGACACTAGATACAGATAATGAAATATTCAATGGCATTGGAAAAACATATAAAAGTGTTACAATAACTGCAAAAAATGCTTCTCTTTCTAACGTCATAATCAATGAGGATATTACAATACAGCAAAGAGTAAAAAATACTGGTACAAAATTAAAGGATATTACTGTAAAAGGAAATATTTATATTTATGGCGGCAAAGATGCTATAAATATTGAAAATTGCAGTATACAAAATGATATTATATCTCATCGAAGTGATAGAACACCTGTCACATTATCATTTGATGATAAAACAGATGTATCAGGGAATATTGTAATAAGAGGCAATACTATATTAAAGGGCAGTAAAAATACAATATTAAAAAATGTACTGGTAGAACAATATTCTGGTAGAAATTTAGAAATTGACACTGACATCAAAAATATTACTTTTGATACAACAGCCGTTGAAATGCAGTTAAATCCAAATAAAACTATACAAAATCTACGTGTAAATACTGCACCAAATACACTAAGAATTGATATGATGGAAGGTTCTGTAATTGATACACTTTATGCTGATACAGATGTAGAAATTACTGGTACAGGTACAATACACAAAATTATTACTAATAAAAAAATATGGTCAGATGATACGATAACAGTAGGTGAAATATCTGATGGGTTTGTATCTGTTGCAAGTATTGATGGTATACCAAGTAAAATGTATAAAGGAAATAGTATTACATTGTCAGGTATTATCAAGCCACTTGATGCAAATAAAAAGGCGATTCGCTGGAGTATAGAAGATGCTGGAAACACAGGCGCTATGTTATCTGATGGAAATGTATTAACAGCATATAATGAAGGTAATGTCATTATAAAAGCTGAAATCAGAAATGGTATTAACAATAAAGAAAATTTCAAACAATATTTTACCATATCTGTAGAAGATGAATTTGAAGACTTCATAGCAGTAGAGGATATTGCAATGACTTCTCCAACTTTATGGGATATTAATGAATCTCTCATATTAACAGCAGATATTACTCCTGAAAATGCTACACATACACTCATAACATGGAGTATAAAAGATGATGGAAATACAAAAGCAAAAATAGTAAATAATGAATTACATTCTAAATTAGCAGGAACAATTACTGTACTTGCTACGATTGAAAAAGGTACTGATGGTATATCTGATTTTACTAAAGAATTTAAAATCAATGTTATGCCTATTGAAAAAAAATTTATAAAAGTAGATAATATTGTATTAAATACACCAACTACCTGCAAAGCTGGTGATACATTACAGCTTACTGCTACAGTAGAACCTGCTAATGCTGATTTAAAACAAATACAATGGCAAATTGTAAATGCAGGTGGCACAGGTGCTTATATACAAAATTATACTAATCTTCATACAAAATCAAAAGGAAATATTATACTTTCTGCAACAATACCTAGAGGCATAAATGGTTCTTCTGAATCTTATTATCAAGAATTTATTATTACTGTAGAATAAAATGGATTAGGCAAAATAAATAGAAATAAAAAAGGAGCGAGTAATCGCTCTTTATTTTTATATAAAATCCGTGCATTTGTATTCGATATTGCTTTCCATGCGTTACCTTTATTATTGACTCCAATTAAGCTACCTTGCGGCACACAGAAGTGCTTACTTAGTGCTGCTGCCTTCCGACCCTGACACGGTTCATAAGTTCCTATTGCACAAGACTCAATTTTCAACACCAACGCAAAAGGGCAGTCCATACAAAACAGATACCTCCAACAAACGTCGTCCCCACTATAGCGGATTGTGGGTTACAAGACACCGCTAACGCCCCAACTAGCACGGAAATTTTGACGCTATTCATTTAGATGCTGTTTATTAGTATAAACTATATTATTATCATTTGTCAATAATATTATTCTTAAAATAACATTACAGTCTGTTTATAAAGTCCTTTTTGTGGATTTCACCCACACTCACCAACTTTTTTGAAAAAAAGTTGTGCAAAAAATTTCACTGGAAAAAATAGCGTTTTTCCTTGTAAAATCAACAATTTTATAAAGTAATATAATATCAATATGGATAATATTTTATATACTTTTCTAAAAACTTAAAAAAATGTTGATAATATCTAAAAAAGATTGTATAATAATAATGATATAAAAAAAGAGCTTAGAAAAAGAAACGTCGAGGGGGGTTTCTGACGATTGGCAGGAATGGAGGCATTTTTTTTACAGCAGTTTTAGCCTACCCCTGTTATTTTTTAGTCTTATATTTTTAAAAACATTTTGCAGGTGGCTTTGGCTATCTGTTTTTTGTATATCAAAAAATAGATTACTGTAAAAGTTCTAAAAATAGAGGAGGAATTATATGATTTATATTGTAATATTTGCGATTTATATAGCAATTATGATAGCAATTGGTATGTATTTCTCAAATAAAAATGAAAATATGTCTGATTATATTTTAGGCGGACGTTCTTTAAATGTTTGGGTAGCATCATTAAGCGCGCAAGCATCTGACATGAGTGGATGGCTTTTAACTGGATTGCCAGGACTTGCCTATCTTTCTGCCGCAGGAACGCAAGAGGCAATTTGGACAGCATTAGGTCTTGCTTTAGGCACATACTGTAATTGGAAAATTATTGCAAAAAGGCTACGTCAATATACAGAAATTGCAGGAAATTCTTTAACAATGCCTGATTACTTTGAGCAAAGATTTCGTGATACTTCTAGAACACTGCGTATTATTACAGCATTGTTTATACTTGTATTCTTTTTAGTATACACATCTTCCGCTTTTGTTACAGCAGCAAAGTTATTTCAAACTGTTTTTGGTATTCCCTATCTGACAGGACTTTTAATAGGTGCAGTTATTGTTGTGCTTTATACTTGTTTAGGTGGATTTAAAGCAGTTTGCTGGACGGACTTATTTCAAGGACTTTTAATGTTTTTTGCTATTATTATTATACCGATTGCTGCTGTAAAGTCTATAGGTAGTTTAGATACTACTATGAGCATTGTAAAACAAAGTCATGAAGGACTTTTGAATATTATACCAAATGGTGAAAATATTTCTTGGTTTGTTGTGATTGCTGGCATTGGCTGGGGTGCAGGTTATTTTGGACAGCCACATATATTAGCAAGATTTATGGCAATTAGAAGTTCTAAGGAGGTTGCTCCTGCTCGTTTAATTGCTATGGTATGGGTTGTTATTTCTCTTGGTTTTGCAATATTAGTTGGTATTTTTGGTATTGCTTACTTAAATCCGCCATTGGCAGAAGGTGCTCATGAAACAGTATTTATGACTATGGCTATGCGTCTTTTCCACCCAGTTATTGCAGCAGTACTTCTTTCTGCCATATTAGCTGCAACAATGAGTACAGCAGACTCCCAGCTTTTGGTAACAGCTTCTTCTATTTCAGAAGATATTTATAAGGCATTTATAAAACCTTCTGCAACAGATACAGAACTTTTAAGATTAAGTAAAATTACAGTTGTAATCATTGCTGTTGTTGCAGTTATAATTGGTTTAGACCCCAACAGTAGTATCTTTGGACTAGTTAGCTATGCTTGGGCTGGATTTGGTTCTGCATTTGGTCCTACTGTATTACTTTCACTTTATTGGCGACGTATGACAAGAAAAGGAGCAATTGCAGGTGTAATTACTGGCGGTATTGTTGCTATAGTATGGGGATTATTGAGCGGTGGTATATTTGAATTATATGAAATTATACCAGGTATGCTAAGTTCTATATTAGCTATTGTAATATTTAGTTTAATGGACAACCCACCATCAAAAGATATGACAGATGAATTTGATTCTTTAAAAAATTCTCATATATGATATAATATTGTAAACCTCGAAAAACAAAATTTTTCGGGGTTCTATATTGCAAAAAAATAGAAATAATTATAATATAATAATATATTAAAAAACATGATAGGGGAATTTTTATGATTACAATTATATCAGAAAATATTATAGAAGAACAAAAAGAATGTGAATTTCTTACTATTGTTAAACAATTGATAGAAAAAAGCAGAAAAGAAGATGGTTGCATTTCTTATACACTTCATCAAAATACACAAAACCCTTTCCATTACTGCATTATAGAACAATGGGAAAATGAACACACTATATCGCAGCATAACAATACAAAGCATTTTAAAACACTCGTACCACAAATGAAAAAATGTAGAGCAGAACAAAAACAAGCAAATCATTTTCGTATAATGGATATATAAGAAAGGTAAGCGTATGAAAAATTTATTAGTAGCACAATCAGGCGGACCAACTGCGGCAATCAATGCCACACTTTGTGGCGTAATAGAAAAAGCAATGATAAATACAGCAATAGAAAAAATATATGGTGTTCGTAATGGTGTATTGGGTATATTATCAGAAAAATTGATTGAATTAAAACCTGCACTTTTTAATACAACATCATTACAACTTCTTTGCCAAACACCTTCTTCTGCATTAGGTTCTTGTCGCATGAAATTATCAGATTGGAAAGAAAATAGTCTAGAATATGAAAAAATCATATCTGTATTAAAAAAATATAATATAGGTTATTTTGTATATATAGGTGGCAATGATTCTATGGATACCGTAGAAAAATTATCTTCCTATTGCAAGGCAAAAAATATTACTGATATTAAAATTATTGGAGCACCAAAAACAATAGATAATGATTTATGTGAAACAGACCATTCCCCTGGATTTGGTTCTGCTGCAAAATATATTGCTACTACATTTACAGAAATTGCTTGTGACTGTCATGTTTATGCTATGCCTTCTGTAAGTATAGTAGAAGTAATGGGAAGAGATACTGGCTGGTTAACCGCTTCATCTGCATTAGCAAGATGTAATGGTCATGCTTCACCAGATTTAATTTACGTTTCTGAAATACCTTTTGATATAGAGCAGTTTTTAGAAGATTTGCAATGTAAACTTTCTGAAAGAATGGCTGTTGTCGTTGCTATTAGTGAAGGATTAAAAAATGAAGAGGGATATTATATTGCAGATGCTATGCAAAATAAGCAGACAGATGATTTTGGACATAAAATATTAGCTGGTACAGGACGATTTTTGGAGGAAATTGTTCGTCATGAAATAGGTTGTAAAGTACGTAGTATAGAATTAAATGTTATGCAAAGATGTGCTTCTCATATTGCGAGTCTTTGTGATATTTATGAGGCACGTCTTTTAGGAAATGCTGCTGCTGATAGAGTGATAAACGGTTTTTCTGGTGAAATGGCGTGTATTAAACGTACAAGTAACAATCCTTATCAGATAGAAGTTGTATTTTCACCTATCAGTAAAATTGCAAATCGCGTAAAATTTGTGCCAAGAGATTGGATTACAGAACAAGGTAATGATGTGACACAAGAATTGATTGATTATGTTTTACCTCTTGTACAGGGAGAAATGCCCGTTACATATCATAATGGTGTTCCTGTTCATTTTAAATTATAATTAGAGAAAAAAATAAGCAGAGTGGTAATATACTCTGCTTATTTTTTATTTATTTCACAACATACACAGTAATGTTTTTGATACCCCAATTTAATGCTTCGGCTCTGGTTTCATAGCATAAATCAATTTTATTACCTTTAATTGCACCACCTGTATCGGCTGCAACGCCATAACCATAACCTGGTATATACAATTTTGTACCAAATGGTATTACTTTAGGGTCTACCGCAATCGTTCCCCTAGATGCTTTTGTGCCCGTATAAGTAATTCCAGTACAACCTGGGTCACCAGGAGTATAACCTGTTGCTACCACATTTAAAGAATTGTTTCCTGCTGCTGCTGAAACAGTAACATTTGCTGGCTCTTTTTTCAATTCTACGATAGGAAGTTCTTCTTTTTTTGTACCTCTTTCAATAATTTTATTCTTTGCTTCTTTTGTTACTAATTCTCCTACAACTTCAGAAGAAATTAGTTTTGCTCCAGAATAATTTTCCTTCGTAATAATGGATAATTCTCCATTTTCTCCTTCTTGCAGCACTTTTTCCTTGCCTTCTTCTAAATCAGGATTTTCTCTGATTTCTGTATCATAGGCAATAGTTTCTGTTTTTGTAGTCTTCTTTTCTGTGATAGAAGTCAAATCAATGACCATATTTTTTGTTAGTTCTGTACTTTTGCTAATATCCCCCTGCAGTACATAATCAGCAGAAATTACATCATCTAACGTTTCCATTAAATCGCCTACTGTTTCCTCATCTGTATTTATCATGCGAGGTACACCATCTAAATTGATAATTACAGTTTTTGTGTAAGCGAAGGCCGTACTGCTGCCAATAGCCAGCATAAATACTACAACAGCGATTACTCTAATCAGTCTTCTTGTCATTTTTTCCTCCTCGAATGTCCTACAGTGTTGCCTTTGATAGGATAGGACACCCTATTCGTTTTATTTGACATTATTCCTTTTTGATAAATGCCTTGACAGTATTTACAACTATTTTCAGTTGCGCCTATCTTTACTGCATAAAATAAAGATATACCATTTTGATATATCCCTATCCTGTTACATTTATTATATTAACATATCTGTAATAAATATTCAATATTTTTTATTAAAAAAATAGTTTTTTACCATTTTCTAATGTTACGTTCGCTACATCAGTAGGAGAAACCCCTTTTATTTCAGCCAATTTTTTTACAATAAATTCCAAATTCCTTGAATCATTGCGTTTTCCTCTGTTAGGAACAGGTGATAAATAAGGACTGTCCGTTTCTATCAAAATATGCTCTAATGATATTTTTTTTGCTACCTCCACCAATTTTTTAGCATTAGGAAATGTCAAAACTCCTCCTATTCCTATTAAAAATCCCATTTTGACATATTCCTCTGCCATTTCTAAACTTCCGGAATAGCAATGAATCACACCTTTTTCGACACCACTTTTTTTGATAATGTCGAAACAATCCTGGCTTGCTTCTCTCGAATGAATTATTACAGGAATATGAAGTGATTTTGAAAGTAGTAACTGTTTTTCAAACCAATATTTTTGTATTTCTCTTGGAAATGTATCATAATAGTAATCCAAACCGATTTCACCTATTGCAACACATTTTTTATGTTGTGCTAAATGACGGATTTGTTCCAGTGTATCTTCACTAATGTCATACAGTTCATGAGGATGCACTCCTGCAGCAAAATAAATATAATCATACTGCTCTGAAAGTTCTTTTCCTATATAAGAGCTTTTTAAATCAGAACCACTATTTATTACAAAATCAATGCCACATTGAGGCAGACACTGTAAAAGTGCCTGCCTGTCCTGCTGAAACTGTTCATCATCATAATGTGCATGAGATTCAAAATACATTAGCTAATATCTGCTCCACTTGGTATATCGTTTTTATCTAATGTCAATAATGAAAGTTTGTCTGCACCGTCATCTGCACACAATAACATACCATATGACATTTCACCCATCATTTTTCTTGGTTTTAAATTATAAGCAACAACTACTTTTTTGCCGACCATTTCTTCTGGGCTGTACCACTTTGAAATACCAGAGAATATCACTCTTACTTCATCGCCTATTTTCACTTGATTTCTTAATAATTTATCTGATTTTTCTACTTTCTCACTTGCAATAATTTCTCCTACTTTCAACTGTACTTTAAAAAAGTCATCAATGCTGATTTCAGAAGGTACTTCTGGTTCTTTTTTATCTTCTTTTTTCTTTTCTTGATTTGCAATAGAGGTTGCTTGAGATGCTTTGATTGCTTCCTCTAACTCTGCTAATTCTTTTTTCATATCAATTCTTGGGAAAATCACATTTCCTTTTTTTACAGAAAGTGTTTTTGATAATTTTCCCCATTCCTTTGCACTATCCCATACTGTGAGTTCTCCAGATTCTAAGCCAATTTGTTGCCATATTAATTCTGGTGTATTAGGCATAAATGGCTGAAGTAATATAGAAATAATTCTAATACTTTCTGTTACATTGTAAAGTACATTCGCTAATTCGGAATGTTTTGATTCGTCTTTTATGAGTATCCAAGGTTGTGTTTCATCAATATATTTGTTTGTTCTGCGTATCAAATTCCAAAGCTCTATTAAAGCATCGCTGAACATCATTTTGTCCATATTTGTTTCAACTTTTGGCACAATATTTTTAGCTGTTTGTATTAAATCGTCATCAAACTGTGTAGCTGTTTGTGTTTCAGGCAGTGTACCATTAAAATATTTTTCTATCATGCCCACTGTTCTGGAAACCAGATTACCTAAATCATTTGCTAAATCAGAATTAATTCTTTGTATCAATGCCTCATTGTTAAAATTGCCATCTTGCCCGAAAGCGATTTCTCTTAATAAGAAATAACGAATAGCATCTACACCATATTTTTCTACTAATACATTGGGGTCTACCACATTACCTACCGATTTTGACATTTTGCCACCGTTTATAACAAGCCAGCCATGTCCAAAAATTTGTTTTGGCAAAGGTAAATTTAATGCCATAAGCATAGCAGGCCATATAATAGAATGGAAACGAACAATTTCTTTACCTACAACGTGTACATCGGCTGGCCAGTATTTTTGGAATAAACTGTCGTCATCACTGCCGTATCCTAATGCACTGATGTAGTTAGAAAGCGCATCAACCCAAACATATACAATATGTCCAGGGTCAAACTCTACTGGTATACCCCATTTAAAAGAAGTTCTGCTGACTGCTAAATCTTCCAAACCAGGTTTTAAAAAATTGTTAATCATTTCATTTTGTCTGGTATTAGGCTGTAAAAACTCTGTATTTTCTTCCATATATTTAATAATTCTGTCTTGGTATTTGGAAAGACGGAAGAAATAGCTTTCCTCTTTTACTTTTTCGACTTCTCTGCCACAGTCTGGACATTTTCCGTCTACAAGCTGATGTTCTGTAAAAAAGGATTCGCAAGGTGTGCAGTACCAACCTTCATAAGTGCTTTTGTAAATGTCACCTTGGTCGTAAAGCTGTTTAAATATTTTTTGTACTGTTTTTACATGATAATCGTCTGTTGTTCTGATAAATTTATCATAAGAGATATTTAAAGTTTTCCAGAGTTCTTTGATACCAACGACTACTTTGTCAATGTATTCTTTTGGTGTAACACCTTGTCCTTTTGCGATTCTCTCTAATTTTTGTCCGTGTTCGTCCGTTCCTGTCAAAAACATGACATCATAGCCACGTAGTCTTTTATATCTTGCCATAGTGTCTGTTGCAACTGTGCAGTAAGAATGACCTATGTGCAATTTGTCGCTGGGGTAATAAATTGGTGTAGTAATATAAAATTTTTGTTTGTCCAAAAAAATCCCTCCTAAATGCTTGCCTTCGCAAATTTCATGTAATTCGCATGATATGCTAGTATTATATCCGTTTTGGGAAAAAAATGCAAATTCTACATATATTTTTTAACAAAAAATTACAATAAAAAATATTTCGTTTTCATTCCGTTTGTAAAAGATAAAGTTCTTTGTCAAACTTTCTTACAAAAAAGTTTGCAGGTGTGGATAGTATTCACAAAAAGGAAACATTAATATCAATATTTATCATCAGATGATAAATAATCTAAAATAGAATAAACGTCTATTGTCATTAAAACCCCTAATCTGTAACCGTATACAAATTCTGTTGTTCTGTTAATATCCTGTAATTCGTTTATTATATCTTCATATTTGTGAAATAATTCTTTGCCTTCATTGCCTAGCTTTTCTAACATACTTTTTTCTAATTTGTCTAATTCTTTGTATTTGTCTAAATATTCCTTGCTGTGATTGTAGTGTCTTGTGTTAACCTTAATTTCATCTTGTGCAAATAACTCTAATATGCTTTTCATTGTTATTGCTCCTCCCAAAATATAAATATTTCCATAAAATTGCGTTCGTAATAGGGAAAACGAAGTTTTCCCTTTAAAAGTTTTGTCCAACTTTTTCAAAAGTTGGTGGGGTAGTGGGGCAACGCCCCACGGTCTTTATGCTCCAAGCGTGTTTTTGAAGGGGCTTGGGGAAACTTTTCACAAGTGAAAAAAGTTTCCCCAATATTTCCCACCATTAGAAATTTTATTATATTTTTTAACTGTATTGTTTACGAAAATAACGTAAAATTATATTTTAATTTTAATAATGTAAATTATATTATAATACCTATACACGACTTTGAGAATCCACTTTTTTTCGTATACGTTTTAGAATATATTGATATAAGTATATTTTTTGTAAATAAAAAAATTTCGCTAGTAAAAATAAAGACTTTTATTAGCGAAATCTCTTTGTGGGTTTCACCCACACCCACCAACTTTTTTGAAAAAAAGTTGGACAAAAAACTTTTCATTTTGCGAACGCAGTTTTAGCGGGTGAGTTGTATTATTTCGTTGAAATATAGATTTTACTATGCTATACTAGCACTAGCAATCATGATGGGTATCGCCCTCTTAATATGTACATAAAAGGGAAAAGGAGTGATGCATATGACAGTATTTGAGGCAATTGATTTAATGTTTGCTTTTGGTGCATTCATTATTGCATTACTTTCGTATATTAATAGAAAGTAACAAAAAACTACCCATCATAGCTCGGCAAAGCTAGGGTAGTTTTTACTCAAGCATTGAGGGCGACCACCATAACGTGGTGACTGCCTCCCTTTTATATATAAAGTATAACAAGTAAATTGCTTTTTGTAAAGCATTTTTCAGTGCTTATTTTTTTGTGGGTTTCACACACAAACTTTTCATTTTGCGAACGCAGTTTTAGCAGATTTATACTTCTGTTTTCCTAATAGGAGGCAATGGACGATTTGTGAGCAATGCTCTCTCTACACTCCAATAAAAATTTTCTTCCCCCAGCATATCATACAAACCACTTCTATGCATCATTTCCATAGCACGAGAAGGCAGTCCACAAACAGCAACATCTATACCCTTTTTTTGAAAATCTTCCAACAATTCTATCATAATTTGCGCACAAGAAATATCTATATTAGACACACCTCTCATAGAAAACAATATAGTATCACAATTTTGCATATGATTTGGAATATCAGCAACTGTTTGTGTATTTGCAAATATCATAGGACCTGTAATATAGGCTACTCTTGCATTATTATATCTTTCACAAAGTATAGGGTCATCTACTTTCATTCTTGCCATATCGACATTTTCATAATTGATTTCAATATGGGAAAGTCGCACAACAAGGAATATCAAACCAATCAATACACCTATAATAATTGCTGTTGTCAAATCAAACAGTATTGTTGCAAGCATTGTTGCAAAATATTCCAATATTGCACCTTTAAATTTATGTGTTAATATGTAATTGATAGTAAGCCATTCATTCATACGAAAAGCTGTTACCATCAATACACCAGCTAATGCCGCTAAGGGAATTTGTGACATAACATCTCCCAACAAAAACATCGAAATCAAAAGTCCTATGGCATGAAAAACACCTGTTAATCTTGTTTTTGCACCAGATTTAATTGCTACACTTGTACGTGCAATCGCCGCTGTTGCAGGAATACCTCCAAAAAATGGAAGTATTAAATTTCCTACACCTTGCGCAATCAATTCTTGGTCGCTATTTAATTGCTTTCCTGTCATTCTTCCTGCGCTTGCACCGCAAAGCAAACTTTCAATCATACCCAATATCGCAATACTAAATGCTGGAGCAATTAAACCGGTTACTTTATCTAAATTAATTGCTGAAAAAAGCAATCTTTTTTCTGGAAGTAATGTTTTTGGTATTTCCCCTACTACTGTTACATCTAATTTCATAATAATAGAAACCGCTGTTGCTAATATAATACTAATTAATGATGCTGGTACAACAGCATTCCATTTTTTAGGAAATACAAACATAAATATCATAACAAATACGCCTATTGCAACTGCTGTCATATTAGGAGAAAATCCTAAACTGCCATAACTTAATATTTTTTCTAATGTTGTACTACCTTTTGATGTCACACCAAAAAAATTGTCAACTTGTCCTAATGCAATGATAACTGCAATACCAGATGTAAAACCTGTGATAACTGGCGCAGGTATAAATGATGTCATTTTTCCTAAATGGAATATACCAGCAAGCAGTAGAAAAATACCAGCAATCATTGTTGCAATAAATACACCATCTAAACCATAAGAAGCAATAATTGACATTAATATTGCTGCCATCGCTCCTGTTGGACCTGATATTTGATAATATGCTCCTGAAAGCACACTCATTATAGTACCTGCAATGATTGCTGTTACCAATCCCGCACCAGCATCAGCACCACTACTGACACCAAATGCTAATGCTAAAGGTAATGCTACTGCTGCTACTGTTAAACCAGCCATAGCGTCTTTTGCAAGCATTGTTCCATTATACCCTTTAAACTCCTGTTTTAATTCCTTGCGGAATGCAGAAAACACAATAAATCCCCCTTTTTCTGTCATAAAATATTATCCTTTATACAAAATACATAATTTTTATTTTAACAAATAATTTTCAATATTACAATATGACTTGCTATTTTAACAAAATAAACCTATAAAATTTTTATAATATCACATTTTATATATTATTTTTATTATGCATATGTTCTAAATATCTTCAAATAAATGTTGAAATCATATAAAAATTATAATATAATATTTGATAATAATTATCAAATAATTTTTATTATCATAAAGGAGAGGAATACTATGGAATTAAAAGGAACACAATCTGAAAAAAATGTAAAAGCAGCACTTATGGGGGAATCCTTAGCACGCAATAAATATACTTTTTTTGCAGCAGAAGCAAAAAAGGAAGGTCATGAAGAAATTGCAGAATTATTTGAAAAAATGGCATTAAATGAATCTACTCATGCAAAATTATTGTATACAACATTGTATGGAGAAATTTCAGATAGCTTATCTAATTTGAAAAATGCTGCTTCTGGTGAAAATGAAGAATGGACAAATATGTATCCTTCTTTTGCAGAAACAGCAAAGCAAGAAGGATTGACGCAATTAGCTGAACTTTTTCAAAATATAGCAAAAATTGAAAAAGACCACGAAAGAAGATTTTTAGAAGCAATATTACATTTAATGCAAAAAAGTAGAAAAACAGAAACACCCGTTAAAACAGAAGAAAAACAAAAAGTAACAGGTTATCGTTGTATGTTCTGTGGTGCTACCTATGAACAACGTCCTGATGTTTGTTCTGTTTGTCATGCTATTGGTTCTTTTGAGTCCTGCGAAATATTAAAATAATATGTTTTATGAATTTGCATAAAAATACATCTCCCACCTTTTAGTTTAACTATATCAAGGTGGGAATACATTTTTTATAAATCTTATTAATTTACTATTCTAAATCCGAATTTTGTTTTGATAATGATAATATACCTATTGTAGCGATAATAAAAGCAAAGCCTATTAAATCAATATAGCTAAAATCTTGTTTTAACCAAACAATAGAAACAATAGTAGCAGATAAGGGTTCTAAACAAGCAATTAGGCTACCCTTTGTCGCACCTACAATGGCAACTCCAGCAAGATAACAACAAAAAGCAAATATTGTACCAAATGATAATATAAATATCATTGCTATGATTGCTTGTATGTCTATTGTACCACTAAAACTAGTAATTGGATGAATGGGAAAAATAGCAATACCTGCAATTAGCATACCCCAGCCAATTACATAAGCAGAATCCCATTTTTCTAACATTTTTTTAGGCTGAATGGTATAAAATGCTAATGCAAATGCTGATAGTATTCCCCATGTCAGTGCTTTTGGTGATAAGGTAAGAGTATGTATATTTCCGTTTGTAGCAAGTAAAAATGTACCAAATAATGCACAAATTACCGCAATACATTCTGACACAGAAGGTAATCTTTTTTGTCGTAGTGACATATAAAGTACAATTAAAACAGGTCCTGTATATTGTAATACTGTTGCAGTTGCTGCATTAGAGTATTTGATTGCTACAAAATAAGTATATTGTGCGGGTAACATACCAAATATAGCAAAAATAGGTAATGCTATTCTATTTTCTTTATATTGCCACATCATAAACACTTTTTTATTATACTTAATAAATAAATAACATAAAAGTAAAAAACCTCCTACCAGTAATCGACAAGATACAATCCATTCTAATGAAAAACCTCTTGTTGTTTTTAAAAATTGTCCAACATTGCCTGAAATTCCCCAGCAACAAGCACCAAACGCAACTAATAAAAATCCTTTCCATGTATTTTTTGTTTGCTGTTCCATATAATAACACCTTTCTTTTTTAACACTTTATCTCTATATTATCATAAAACTATATTGATAAAAATAAAAGTTTTTTATTAAAATATAAATGAATATAAAAAATAACAAAAATATATTTTATATGTAGATAGAAAATAACGATATATGTTACAATAAAAAATATTTAGTTAGCTATCTTTTATTTTAAATTTACAGAAGTTAAATAACAAGGGGTGTCATTATGAAAAAATATATACTGTCTATGGTGATATTATTTTCTGTATTGGTACTGATAGCTTATAGTAAAATCAACAATACTGAAATAAATACTGGTACATATGTCATGAAATTAGCAAAAGAACAAAACTATAGCGATAAAAAATACTTCCAACAATTTTTATAGATACAACTCAAAAAAAATTTACATTTTTTTATGACGTACTTTCTTCTTACATTGCAATAGGAGCATATAAAATTAATGGTAATATTTTAATTGCAACAACAACTGACAGCAAATATCACTATACCTTTGAAATCATTGATAATAATACATTATCTTTTATGGAGCAGAAATCCTCTAAAATTATTGTAATTGATGAAAATTTCTGTATCATACCTCAAAACGAAGCAATATTTAAAATAAAAAGGCAATAAGCAAAACTTGCTTAAACGGAAACTACGTTTTCTTAAAATCATTGATTTTATAAGAAAAAACGCTAGTTTTTCCAATAAAATTTTTGTCCAACTTTTTAGGTGGAAAGTTGGTGGGGTGCTGAACGTCCAACACCGACCAGAGCGAAGCGTAGACTGGGTGAAACCTACAAAAAGGACTTTATTGACAGACTGATAGTATGCTTTATTTAATAAAAAATAATGTAATTTCAATATCATTAATAAAGTGTTTTATCATGTAATTTTTCTAACCAAATTTGAAGCAGTTCTTTTAAATCTTCTCCAAATGCTTTTCTTGTTTGTTCTTCGCCCTTTTCCAATTCCTCCAATACTACAAAACAAAAACAATCACTGCCATATTTTAGCCAATCTTGTTTTAACTTTTGCTCTGGGCAATCATTAATTTTTAAAGAAAAATCAAAAAGATTTTTAGAAGCAGTAATGTTATAGCTTTCTTTTACAAACCATTTGTTTGTTTTTATATTTTGTATGGCATAAATACCTCCTATTGTCTTTTTTTGCTGATAATCCTTTTTTATTTCTTTTTTTTGTGCTATTTCCATATTAAATACCTCCTATATGATTTACAAAAATAAGTTTTATTCAAATTATGATTTATCTGAAATAGATTTTAAATTATCCGAAGCATATTTTTTATATTTTTCAAGAGCATATGGATTTTGTATAATATCTAAAAAGTAACTTCGTGCTTTTGAAATATCTTGAGGAACAATTTTTCCTTCCATATAGATATTTCCAAGTACAAGTTTTACTCCACCGTTTCCATAATTTTCAGCTTTTTCGTACCAAGTAATGGCTTGAGGGTCTTTATATTCGTAATAATATATATCACCTATTTTTGCATATGATCGTTGTATCAATTTTTCAGGTAAATTTTCATTTTTTGCAATGTCTAAATAATAATTGTATGCTTTTTGGACATCTTTAGGAACAATTTCTCCTTCTAAATAAATATAACCAAGCGCCAATTTTACGCCACCAAAATTTTTTGCCTTTTCATACCAAGTAATGGCTTGAGGGTCTTTACATTCATAATAATAATAGTCACCTAACTTTGCCATAGCTTCCTGCCTTTTATATTCACTATATTTTGTATTTTCTATAATATTTAAATAATATTTTTCCTTAGAAAGTAATGTTTTTCCAGAGTATTCTTTCCATAAATCATCAAGTGTTTTTCCAGTGATACTTTCAAATGTTTGATATTCCATTTTTCCTTGTTGCATAATATGATGTATTTTCATAACACTGCCACTATATTTTTTATCAAGCCATTTTAAAAAACCAGCAGTTGTTAAATAACCATCATAAAGTTCACCTTTTGTATATTGTTTTGGTATAAGAGAAAGTTTATGTGTAGAATATTCTGATGCAATATAATCTGCAAGTCCTTCTGTAAGCCAGTGAAATGCTGTTGCATTATGGTATTCCTGTACAGTATGTGCTAATTCATGTATAATTAAATCTTTACTGTATTCACTAATATTTGAAAAAGCATTCTCTTTAAAAGCAATTTGACCATTTCCTAATTCTGCACCGCTCGCTGTTTCTGGAACAAATTTAGAATCTATTATAAATGTAATAATAGGCGGTTTTTCTTGATAACCGTATTTTTCCCATATTTTATGAAAATTTTCGTCAAAAACTTTTTTAATAAAATCCTTTTGGTTTTGGTTTAATATGTTTTTATCATCTTTTATCATACATTGTGTTTGATAAGAAGCTAATACTACATAAGGTTTATCATTAAATGTCTTAGCATATATTAGTACTGTTGAATTGATAGCAAAAAGAGTAAAAATGCAAATATAACACCATTTTTTTATAAATTGCTTCATAATATCACTCTCCTTAATATGACAAAGAAGGACTAAAAAGTTAATATCCCATTTGTTTCAATAATGAAGAAAGTACTTTAAAACGTTCTCCTAACAATTCATCATCTTTGCTTAACGTATTTACAAAAAGTTTAATATCTTCATCAAGCATATCATTTTCAGTACAAAATTGTATTGTCATAGCATCTCCTTGTAATCCTACTCTATCTATTACAGGATTTTGTTTGTCATAAAAATTTTCATATTGATAGGATTCACTAATATATAATTTGCTACGACAAAGTAATATTGCTAAATCAATTACTCTGTGTATAGGAAGTTCTTCTGATTGACGTGACCACTTTTCACCTGTATGTCGCCAAACTTTTGCAGAAATATCTACCTTTCCTCTGTCATTCCATTGTGCAAGTCCCAATGATAATCCTTTTGCATCAGAATTATGTTCATATCTACCATCAATATTTTCATAATCCTCTGAAATAATAACAGGTTTGTGTTTTAAATAAGTTGGTATTTTCATAATAAATTCCTCTTTTCTATTTTAGTAATTTAGTAAATAAGTAATTTTTATAAAATATAACATACTTTTTTTATATTGTCAACTATCTTAACGCTTTATTAATTGCATTTTTTATTTTTTTGTGGCAAAATAATGTTGTCTGAAATCTTCGGATAAAGACATTACCCAACACAAAACCCTACAATTTTAAAAAAACACAGCAGAAATATGATTCTGCTGTGTTTTTTTATATCAATATAAGATTTTGTGCATGATATTTATGCTATAGATGTAATAGATAA
>ERZ808046.400-NODE-400-length-42073-cov-18.004048_pt1 | contig 42073 bp, 44 predicted proteins | sample MGYA00380196_ERZ808046 | MGnify/ENA primary metagenome ERZ808046 (study PRJEB31490, sample SAMN06133421) | mouse gut metagenome | isolation source: Z6_2 | host: mice | place: China: Chengdu | collected 2015-05 ...
TGATCACATCTTCGTTGTACTGGTATTCCTTACCCTTGTATGTAATGAAGAGGCCTTCCTTCCTGGCTTCGGGAGTACCTTCCACATCGAATTGTCATATGCGGCGAAAATATGTGGATTTTTATGGGTTATCAGGACAATAATTAGAAATTTATACGAATTTATACGAATGCTTCATGATGTTGGGGCAAAATGCAACATCCCATCGCGAAGTGATTTTATATGGATTTTTGCATGTAACAGAACAGGTGGTCTGAACTGCTGCTATTTTTTGAGGAAATAGGAAGCAAAATCATGCGCTGGCGCCGAATAGCCTGCTGCTCACAGAAATAAAAAACAAGAGCATATCTGCCCTTGCTGTAGACTTTATAGATTTTCTAAGGCTCTTATCACCATGATTTCATCCTGTTCAAACATGTGAGAATACCGTTTGAATATTGTTTCCTGGGTGTCTCCGGATACCTTTTCGATCACGGTGATCGGAACATTTCTTTTGATCAAATTACTTATATAGGTATGCCGGAATGCATGGCAGTTACAGGGTTCGATACCAAGTATTTTGCAGGTATCCTTGATCCTGGTCAGACAATAACTGTGTACATAGTTAAAGATTCTGTCCGTGTTTTCACCGCCGCCGGCAATATGTTTACTGTGTTCTCTGTGATACATTGCCTCGAGATGGCTAGGTATTGGAATTGTACGATTTTTCTTGTTTTTGGGGCCTTTTACGATGGCTTTTCCAGATTCGTCTTTCACACGGCCGGTTGACTTGGTTACTGCGATCCGCATCCCGGACAGATAACTGCTGTCAGAAGCCGTTGTGCCGGGAAATGGGGAATTTATATTCGGATTTGGCGCCTCTCTTGTGTGATAGCTGAATTCTTCAAAATCATTCCAGGTCAATGCCAGACATTCAGACAGCCTGACACCTGTGTAGTATAAAACATTATAGAAAAACTGTAATCTGGGATACGCATTATAGCCGTTATGATTGCTTTGCTTATTGCCCAGATAATCATCGATTCTTTGAAAATCTTTGTGTCCCAGAAGATAATAATTTTTCTTCTGTTCAGTTTTTATATTGTCTGCTTTTAGAAGGAAATTGTCAGCGATCAGTCCGCGTTTGTATGTAAGTTTTATCAGTTTGCGAAATGTACTGTTAAGAGTATGCACGGTTTCTTCAGAATATTTCTGTCTCAGTTCTGCAAACATATTATAATAAACATGTTCGGTTATATCTTTTAATTTAGTGTTTGCAGGAAGATATTTGTAGATAACTTTCATGTTCTGTTCCGTGCTGTTTATAGTCATCTCGCTGAATTGCTGAGTGATTGCTTTGTTTTTCCAGAGTTCAAAAGCGCTTGCAAGAGTAATGTCTTTATCTTCTGTTTTGGTGATTCCGATTTGTAATTTTGCAAGCGCTTCTTTTGCTTCATTTAGGGACAGGCAGTTGTAGACCCATTGGCTTTTGTATTTGTTTTTTTGTAAAATGGGGTCATATTCTTTGTAGTTGTACTTGACGTCATATTTTTTTGTGCCTTCATTGTAGTAGATGCTTTTGTAATTTGTCTTCTTTCTTGTACCTTTGTTTGTCATTGATTTTGCCCTCCATTTGTATAAATTTATGTCCAGATTTTACTACGAATTTTATACGAATAAAAGCGAAATATACGGTATTTAAGGTACAAAACGAACAAAGGGTCGGAAAATTTATATTTCCAACCCTCTTTGCAGTTACTATTATACCACAAAAACAGGAAAAATCCAAGACTGGTATGGGAGGTAATGCGGTGCTATAATCGTAAATCCAAATAGTAACTGATAACCTGCATAGAAGAATCAGGAGGAATGTACTTTGAGCAAAGGGAACTGGTTAGAACTGGCGGCAGATCAGGCCCAGGTGGGAAAAGTTATGGAGACCAATCAGTATACGCAGAGATACGGGCTTATATTGAAACCGGAAGATGCGCAGATTATAGTGGCTGAGCGCAGGAATACTCTGAGAGAGCAGAAGAGGGTGGAATTCGGTCAGGGCATACTGCCGCAGCTTATCTATGAATTCTGTGATTCCGGCTACATCAGTCAGAGCAATTATGTGGAGACTATGGTCCGGCTCCAGGAGATATTCTATCTCTATAAGAATGAGACCATGGATGAACTTACTGATAATGAGCTGGTGCATTTTATGAAGGAACAGTTTGAGACGGTCTGTTACGGTGACCTGGATTATCTGGAAGGAACCTGTCTCGATATATTTTCCCAGGCTGTGCGCAGCGGATACCGCGGGTACAGACGCACGGAAGGAAGGGGGGAGTACAGCCAGTTCGATGAAGTACAGAGATGGGACCCGGAGTTGTATCTGGAAGCATTGAGAGAATTGCAGAGCTAGTACACTGTCTGCATTAGTGTATCAAATAGCAAGTAATCAAAACTTAATATTTAGAAGTGATCGAAAGGGAGAAGAAGAATGAGATACGAGATGGAAGAATTGATTCCAATTGTTGCAGAGCTAACGGAGCGGTATACAGGATACGAGAGTACGTCTGTAACGTACGAGAAAGCTAATCAGCTGATGGAAGCCGTAATCTATTGTATTCAAGAGTACGAGGCGGCGTCTCCGGCAGAGATCAATTCGCTTGCGGAGGAGGCCGGCAAGACGGGGCTTGCGGTTCAGAATAAGACAGCGGCAAAGGAGGCGTATCGGCTGGGATGCCAGCTTGTAGACAGGAAGGTAAGGGCGATGAAGGAGATGTACCATGCGCTGCTTGAACATTTTCAATCTTATGGAAATATTGCCTTGAAGGAGACGCTGGAAGCGGTTCCAGAATTTCTGAAATGGTACGACAGCAGGTATGAGCCTCAGAATACGATACTGACGCTGGATTACCCGGTGCTTAGGAGTCTGGGAGAATATGCGGGGATCGACGCCGTCTATGAATATATACGGTGCATCGGTATTGAACAGAGGTTCCTGGGGAAATTCCCGGACACATATGTGACCGGCGTGTTGAGAGCGTATTCCGGGGAATATGAGGAAATGTTCGAGAATCTCTGCGGGATCGTCCTTGCGGATGTTATGTGGCATATTCTGCTTAAGAAGCCGTTTGACAGCGAGGGCATGACAGAGAGCGACCGCAGTAAGATACAGGCCGTACTGGGAATGTGTTCAAAGGAAGAGGCTAAGGAGAACATGCGGGAGATGGTGAAGAATTTTTTAAGAGAGTTCTATGAAGACGGTGAGGAGATATGGCGTTATGTAGAAAATGAATGTGACAATATCGTAGTGAGAGCGATTCATACATCAATCGCTTCCTTAATATAATGTGTTTCCATACAGCGCATAAAACGGTTGCTATTTGAGCGGATTCTAAGTATACTTATACAAATGAAGCAGATCATGATCGAAGATAGCGGGAGGCGGGAAGAATGAAGGATAATCAGACAGGTCAGAAAGAGCATTCGGGAACGGAGCGGGCGCGGGTGCCTGCTGCGGTAAAGGTATTGGCAGGCCTGTTTCTGCTGCTCATTCTCTGTATAGCGGGTTATGTCATCTACATGCAGGCGAATTATTACCGGATAGAGGATCATACAGCATTGAAGACGGAGAATAATCCAGAGCAGACATTGAAGGCTGGGGAGACCTACAGGGTGGTAACGTATAACATCGGCTTTGGGGCATACGGCCCGGATTACAGCTTCTTCATGGATACAGGAGAGATGGAGGACGGAACCGAGACGGCCGGGGAATACGGCAAGGCTGTCAGCAGAGAGTCGGTGGAGGCGAACACGGAAGGAGCGGTGCGGGAGCTTAAGAATCTGGACGCGGATTTTCTTCTGCTGCAGGAAGTGGATGTGGATGCGGACCGGAGTTATCATGTGAACCAGGCGGAGGAGCTTAAGAAGGAATTTTCTGATTACGGCAATGTGTTTGCAAATAATTTCCATTCCGCATACCTGTTCTATCCATTTTCAGATCCGCACGGTGCGGTGGATGCGGGGCTGTTGAACTTCAGCCGGTATCAGATTGCAGAGGCGGAGCGGCGAAGCTATCCGGTGGACGGCAGCTTTATCACGAAGTTCACGGATCTGGACAGATGCTTTGCCGTTATGCGTCTGCCGGCGGACAATGGGCGCGAGCTGGTGCTGATCAACAGCCATATGTCTGCTTATGATGAGGGAGGGCTGATTCGGGCTAAGCAGCTTGAACTGCTGAATTCTGTAATGGAAGAAGAGTATCAGGCGGGGAATTATGTGATCGTGGGCGGAGATTTCAACCATGCGCTGGGGGAGGCGGTAGCGGAGGGCTTCCCTTCAAAGCAGAAATTCCCTGCATGGGTGTCGATCCTGACTCAGGAGGAGGTGGCGGAGGGCATTGCCATCGTTCAGGCAGAGAATGAACTTGACGTACCGACCTGCCGCGGCGCGGATATTCCTTATACTAAGGGGATTAATTTTACGACAGTGGTGGATGGGTTCCTGGTGTCCGATAATGTGAAGGCAGAAGCAGAGAATATTGATACGGATTTTGGATACAGCGATCATAATCCGGTTATGCTTAAGTTTGAACTGGTGGAACAGCAATAGGAGCGGGTGCATAACTTAATGGGTTTGAAATGCAAGTAGATAGATATGAAGTTGCATTTTCTGGATGACGATTGCTGATTAAATCGGAAGCGGATGCGTGAAAATGAAAGTATATGATCTGGAAAATGCAAAAAGGGGTTGACATTTTCTGTAAATATCCGTAAAATAACATAGGGCATTATGCTGCCGATTATAAAGAATACAGGAGGGAGTTCCGATATGGCGCCGTACAGCAAGTTGAGCAAAGATAAATTAAAGAATATGAAAAGTGATCTTGAGAAGCAGTTTGAAGAAATCAGGAAAAAGGGACTGAATCTTGATATGTCCCGCGGTAAGCCGTCTAAGGCTCAGTTGGATATTGGGATCGGGATGATGGATGTTCTGACCAGTGAATCGGATATGATGAGTTCTGACGGTCTGGACTGTAGGAATTATGGTGTTCTTGACGGAATCAGCGATGCCAGGAAGCTGTTGGCTGATATGTCGGAGGTGCCGGAACGAAGTGTCATTATCTATGGGAATTCCAGCCTTAATGTAATGTTTGACACGGTATCCCGCGCTATGACTCATGGTTTTATGGGAAGTACGCCGTGGGGCAAGCTGGACCGTGTGAAGTTCCTCTGCCCGGTTCCGGGTTATGACCGCCATTTTGCGATCACAGAGTTCTTCGGGATCGAGATGATCAATGTACCGCTCCTCGAGAACGGACCGGATATGGATATGGTAGAAGAACTGGTGGCAAAGGACGATATGATCAAGGGAATCTGGTGCGTGCCGAAGTATTCGAATCCGACGGGTATCTCTTATTCGGACGAGACTGTTCGGAGATTTGCAAGACTAAAGCCGGCGGCGAAGGATTTCCGCATTTTCTGGGACAATGCATACTCTATCCATCACCTGTATGACGATGAGCGTGTAGTGGTTCTGGAACTGCTGAATGAATGCATTAAGGTAGGCAATCCAGATATTGTACTGAAGTTCATTTCCACATCGAAGGTATCCTTCCCTGGTTCAGGAATCGCAGCGCTGGCCGCGTCCAGAGGGAATCTGGAGGATGCGAGACGATATATGAAGTTCCAGACCATCGGGCATGATAAGCTGAATCAGCTGCGCCATGTGCGTTATTTCAAAGATATGCTGGGAGTCTATGAGCATATGAGAAAGCATGCCGCGATCCTCAGGCCGAAGTTTGAGAAGGTGAACGAGGTTCTGGAGAAGGAGCTTGGCGGTCTTGGGATCGGTAGCTGGACGAAGCCGCTTGGAGGGTATTTTATCTCCTTTGATTCTATGGAAGGATGTGCGAAGGCTATCGTTGCGAAGGCAAAAGAAGCAGGGCTTATCATGACGGATGCCGGTGCAACTTATCCTTACGGGAAGGATCCAAAGGACTGTAATATCCGTATCGCGCCGTCATTTCCGACGGTAGAAGAGCTTGAACTGGCTTCTAAGATCTTCGTTCTCAGCGTGAAGCTGGTGAGCATTGAGAAGTTATTGAATACGAAGTAAGAAACGTCGAATATTGTGTGACTTTTGCCCATGCGGCAATATAAAAGCGCCGCCGTTGTTCTGGAATCAGTACAGCGGCGGTGCTTTTTGTTAATTTTGCGTAAACAGAGGGGTGGAGAAGTACCGCTCGGCGGTATCAGGAAGCAGGGTGACTACGGTCTTGCCTTTGCCAAGATTCTTAGCGAGCCGGATAGCGGCAGCCACATTCGTTCCGCTGGAGATCCCGCACATCAGGCCTTCCAGTCTTGCCAGATCCTTAGAGGTCTGAAGGGCTTCCTCGTCTGTGATGATTGCGATATCCTCATATATCTGCCGGTTCAGTACCTTGGGAACAACTCCGTCGCCGATCCCCATCTGGATATGGGTTCCGACCGTACCGCCGGCAAGGATTGCCGCATTCTCCGGTTCTACTGCCCAGATGGTAATGTCAGGGTTCAGCGCTTTTAAGGTCTCTCCGATTCCGGTGATGGTTCCTCCGGTTCCGATTCCTGAACAGAATCCGTGGATTGGGCCGGCTACCTGCTCTAAGATCTCAAGTCCGGTATGGTATCGGTGAACCATAGGATTAGCCTCGTTCTCGAATTGCTGCGGTACGAATACCTTCGGATTCTCAGCGGCCATCCGGTTCGCAGTACGGACGCATTCTTCGATGCAGTCGCCGATATTTCCCGCGTCATGGACCAGAATGACCTTCGCCCCGTAGTGTTCTACAAGGAGCCGTCTCTCCTGGCTTACGGAGTCCGGCATGATGATGACGGTCTCGTAACCCTTTACCGCGCCCACCAGCGCAAGTCCGATACCCTGATTGCCGCTGGTAGGTTCTACGATTATGGAATCCTTCTGCAATATGCCGTCTTCTTCGGCCTTGCAGATCATATTGTATGCCGTCCGGGTCTTGATGGAGCCGCCAACGTTCAGGCCTTCGAATTTTACAAGTACACGGGCGGAATCCGTATCAACCATGCGGTTTAACTGGATGATGGGAGTCTGTCCCATTGCTTCTAATACATTTTGGTAAATCATGATATGTTCCTCAACTTTCTATATTATATTGCTATATTATGATACCGGGGTCAAAAGGTCAAAAAGTATTAATTATATGAAAAATTATAGCAATAAGTTATTTTTGTGTAAAGGTTTTCTTTGAATATGCTTTAAATAGCTTTAAATATATGCGAAAAGGACTTGCTTTTTTCTCCCAATCATGGTAAACTATCCTAGCGAATGGAAGTAGGTCTTTTTTTTATGCCTAAATTTTGGGTAGCCTCGCAAGCTACCAGGTAACACGTCAATGAAAAACGTAAAGCGAGGTGGAAGTTGTGCGTACAAGAATCACATTGGAATGTACAGAATGCAAGCAGCGTAACTACAACATGACGAAGGATAAGAAAACACATCCTGAGCGTATGGAGACTAAGAAATACTGCAAGTTCTGCAAATCACACACATTGCACAAGGAAACAAAGTAGTCGCCGTAAAGGAGTGGTTGTCATGAGCGAGAAGACGCAGAAAAAAAGCTGGTTCAAGGGTCTTAAGAGAGAATTTAAGAAGATCATTTGGCCAGACAAGATGACAGTAGCAAAACAGACGGCGGCGGTTGTTTCTGTATCCGTGATATTAGGGCTGATCATAGCGATCGTTGATTTTATCGCCCAGTACGGAGTGGATTTATTAGTAAGATAGCACTGATGATCTGCAGGCAAGAAAGGTGAGTTTATGTCAGAGGCAAAATGGTACGTGGTGCATACCTATTCCGGGTATGAGAACAAAGTGAAAGCCAACATTGATAAGACGATTGAGAACAGGCACTTAGAAGAGCAGATCCTAGAGGTCCGCGTTCCGATGCAGGACGTCGTGGAATTGAAGAACGGAGTCCAGAAGGCGGCACAGAAGAAGATGTTTCCCGGGTATGTACTTATCCATATGATCATGAACGATGATACGTGGTATGTGGTTCGTAATACCAGAGGTGTGACAGGATTCGTAGGCCCTGGATCGAAGCCGGTTCCGCTCACGGAAGCAGAGATGGCGCCGCTTGGGATCAGGCGGGAAGATATGGTGGTTGATTTTGCAGAAGGCGATATGGTTCAGGTAATTGCCGGAGCATGGGCAGACACCGTAGGAGCTATCCAGTCTATGAATATGCAGAAGCAGAGTCTTACTATCAATGTTGAACTGTTCGGCCGTGAGACACCGGTTGAGATCAGTTTCGCAGAAGTTAAAAAGTTGTAACTGTTATAAGCAGTATAAGGTGAATCAAAAACAGTGGGAGGGACCATATTTCCCGACATCACCACAAGGAGGTAATTGAGATGGCAAAAAAAGTAGAAGGTTACATTAAGTTACAGATTCCTGCCGGAAAGGCAACACCGGCACCACCGGTTGGACCTGCACTTGGTCAGCACGGTGTGAATATCGTTGAATTTACGAAGCAGTTTAACGCAAGAACTGCAGACCAGGGAGATCTGATCATTCCTGTAGTTATTACAGTTTACAGTGACAGAAGCTTCAGCTTCATCACAAAGACACCGCCGGCAGCAGTGTTGATCAAAAAGGCATGCAACATCAAGTCAGGTTCCGGTGTTCCGAACAAGACTAAGGTTGCAACGATCACACAGGCTCAGTTGAGAGAGATCGCAGAGACAAAGATGCCGGATCTTAACGCTGCAACGGTAGAGGCAGCAATGAGCATGGTAGCCGGCACCTGCCGCAGCATGGGTGTGAAGGTGGAAGCATAGAGCACTTAGCGAGGTATTCCACGAGCTTAGTGGAGCAGATGATTCTTTGAAGGCTAAGCGAGGTATTTTCTAGCGATTTTAATGTAAACAAATAAGTGGGAGGGTTATCCCGGCATTACCACAAGGAGGTTATTTAGATGAAAAGAGGAAAGAAATATATTGAAGCTGCAAAAGCAATCGACAGAGGCAACCTCTATGATGTTGCGGATGCGGTGTCACTGGTTAAAAAGACTGCAGTAGCAAAATTCGATGAGACGATCGAGGCTCATATCAGAACAGGATGTGACGGACGTCACGCTGACCAGCAGATTCGTGGTGCAGTTGTACTGCCGCACGGAACAGGTAAGAAGGTTCGTATTCTTGTATTTGCGAAGGATGCCAAGGCTGAAGAGGCGAAGGCAGCCGGAGCAGATTACGTGGGCGGCGATGAGCTGATTCCGAAGATCCAGAACGAGAACTGGTTCGAATTCGATGTAGTAGTTGCAACACCGGATATGATGGGTATTGTTGGACGTCTTGGACGTGTTCTTGGACCTAAGGGTCTTATGCCGAACCCGAAGGCTGGTACGGTAACAATGGACGTAACAAAGGCAATCCATGATATCAAAGCCGGTAAGATCGAGTACAGACTTGACAAGACAAACATTATCCATGTGCCGTTAGGTAAAGCATCATTTACCGAGGAGCAGATTACGGACAACTTCCAGACGCTTATTGACGCAATCATCAAGGCAAGGCCGGCAGCAGTAAAGGGTCAGTTCTTAAGGAGCGTGACGCTTACATCTACTATGGGGCCTGGCATTAAGATTAATCCGATGAAATTGGTTTAATAGTTGATTGAATATATGCTAAGAAACGTAACAGTTCAGACAGGTCTGCCTGTCTGAACTGTTACCAAAGTAAATACAAAGATACAAAATACAAAAAAATTGTAAAAATTGAAAAAACACTTGCAAAATTGTCGGATGTTTGCTATACTAAACAAGTCCGAGATACGAAGGGACAACAAATAAGGCTCCATGGTCAAGCGGTCAAGACGCTAGCCTCTCACGCTGGAATCAGGGGTTCGATTCCCCTTGGAGTCACTGAATAAGAAGCTGAGATTCTTTGAAGATAAAGAATCTCAGCTTTTTTAAACTAAGAGAATAACTCATCTATGTCTGATTGCTGCCCAATACCACATCTACTCTGCAGTCAGAGATCTTTTTCTTCGTCTCATCATCGAATGCCTGGTCACAGATCAAAGTGTCGACCGCGTCCCAGGTGTTGATCAGGAATAACCCTTGAGAGTTGAATTTGCTGTAATCTGCTAATAGATAATTATGCTGGGAATTCTCCAGCATTATTTTTTTGATCTGAGAACCGGTGATACCATCGTTAAAAAATCCGCGCGCGGAAAAGCCGCTGCAGGAGATAACCGCTGCATCGACGAAGATATTCCTGGCAATATTAGCCGTAATCTCAGAATCCAGTGTATTATTATCCCGGGCGAGTAATCCGCCCATGACGAACACATTAATACTCGGGAATCCAGTCAGATATTGGAGAGCGATCGCGCTGTTTGTGAAGACCGTAAGATGCCGGTCCGGCGGCAGAGCACGTATGAATTCGTAAGCTGTGGAGCTGCCGTCGATATAGATGGATGAGACGTTCTTCATGTGGCGGGCGGCAATTGCGGCGATCTGCATTTTAGCAGAATGATTGCTCTGTGACCGCGAATGAAAATTAGTCTCATTTACCGTGTCATCTACGAGCAGAGCCTTACATAGAATGAAAATTATAAAAAATCAACTGAACATTCAAAGTATAGACGGTGTTTGATTGAAAGATTATAATCACTTCATGATGTTGGTTCAAACATATAATCGCAGAAAGAGGTGGCAAAATGAACAGAGAATTGATCAAAGAAGTGATGAGTGTGGCGAAACGCCTGGACGAGAAGAATCTGGTCAATACATTTGAAGGAAATATCTCCGCCAGGGAGGGCGGCAAGATCTACATTACGCCGACAACCAAGAATAAGGCGCTGCTGACAGAAGAGATGATTGCCGTTATCGATGCTGAAGGAGAGCAGATCGGAGGTAATTGCAAGCCTACATCGGAACTGCCGATGCATATGATGACGTATAAGCTTCGGGATAATATCGGCGGAGTTGTGCACTGTCATCCGACATTTATGACGGCGCATGCGATCTGTAATATTCCGGTCACGACGGATGCTTATCCAGAGATGATGGGGAATTTTGATACCTTTGAGATCGTGCCGTACGGACGGCCGGGGACAGAGGAGATCCTGAACGGAGCTGAGAAAATATTTGCTCATGCAGATATTGTTCTGCTGGGTAACCATGGTGTGCTGGCTGTGGGCGAGACGGTTACAGAGGCCATGAATAAGGTGGAGGCTGCAGAGGCGATCACGAAGACGTTGTTTTTTGCAAATATGCTTGGGAAGCAGGTGCCCTTGCCGAAAGAAGATATTGAGCATTTCAGGCAGTTATGGGAAGCAAAATGGAGGTAATTCAGGTTCGGAGGATCAATGAACTGGAGCAGGAACATATCAGAAAGTCGGTTGTCATTTGATGTGTGTGAAATAATATTACTTTCAGGTTCGGAGAATAAAATGAATTTACATTTTTTATAAAAAAGTATTGACATTATGAAATAATATTTTATAATATACTATATAAAAAACACAATAAAACAAGAATAAAAAGTAAATATATGACAAATGATACAAATATTTACATTAATGGGATATTTTTGCATATTGTTTGAAATAAAATTTCTTTCCAGAAAATGTCGGATACACAGGATGAAATGTAAAAGAAGTTTTTACTGTACAGGGAAGGAGAGAAAATATGAACTCAAAGATGAGAGCATTGGTTACATATGGCGCACATGATTACCGTTATGAAGAGGTGGAGATTCCCAGGGCAGGATCAGGGGAGATGATCATAAAAGTAGAGGGCTGCGGAATCTGTGCCGGTGATCTGAAGGCATTCAAAGGGGGCAGCGTATTCTGGGGAGACGGGAAGAAGCTGCCGTATCTGGAAGTGCCGGCAATCGGCGGACATGAATTTGTAGGACACATTGTTGAGATAGGGGAAGATATTGACAAGAAAGAGACATACGGGATTGCCGATAAGGAATTCAAGGTCGGTGACCGGGTAGTGGTAGAGCAGATCGCTCCCTGTGGTACTTGCAGGTATTGCCGTGAAGGGAATTATCATCTGTGTGCACCGCACAATGTATATGGCTTCAAGAATTATCTGAACGGCGGTTTTGCGGAATACGCGAAGCTTACGAAGGAATCGCTGATATATAAGATACCGGAGGATATGCCGCTTGAACAGGCGCTTCTGATCGAACCTTATGCGTGTTCCATGCATGCGGTAGACCGAGCGAAGATCGAAGCGGACGATGTCGTGGTGATCTCAGGGGCAGGATGCCTTGGGCTTGGAATGATCACCGCGGCAAGGAGGAAGAATCCCAAGTGTCTGATCGCCCTGGATCTTAATGATGAGAGACTTAAGATGGCAGAGGAATTCGGATGTGACAGGACGGTCAATCCGGCGAAGGAGGATCTTGAGGCGGTGATTATGGAATTGACCGAAGGATACGGGTGTGACGTATATATAGAAGCGACCGGCCATCCGTCCAGTGTGAAGCAGGGGCTTGAGATCATACGGAAGGCAGGACGATTTATCGAATTCAGTCTGTTCTTAGAGCCGGTGACCTGTGACTGGAGTGTGATTGGAGACGGGAAGGAGCTTGATATGCATGGAGTAAGCTTAAGCTACGGATGTTTTCCGAAGGTGATCCGCGGGCTGTGTTCGGGAGAGCTTAAGTCGGAGGGGGTCATCACTCATAGATTCGCACTTCAGGATTACGAGGCGGCTTTTGAACAGAGCGGCAGCGGAGCAGGATCCGTCAAAGTAGCATTTACATTTTAATAAGGAAGAGGAAATATTCTGCCATGTTTCATCAACTGCAGAGAAGGGCCCCGATGCGGTGGGCGGATAGTTGGCAGATTATTTATAAAGCATCAGAAAGCAGGAGGTAAAGATTATGAAAAAAAGGTTAGTATCGCTTCTTTTAGCGGCAGCTATGTGCGGCAGTCTGGCGGCATGCTCAAGCTCTGATTCCGGGTCAGACGCCGGATCAGATTCCCAGGGAACAGAGACAGAAGAGGGAGCATCCGGAGATGATGTCACCGTATCTATCGCAATGCTGAACAATCCGATCTGTTCTAAGCTTGCCGATCTCACGGAAGAGTATTATGAGGCGGAAGGTGTGACGATCGATTTCGCGATCCTTCCAGAGAATGATCTTCGTGAGAAAGCGAATCTGGAGGCTTCCACAGGCGGAACTACATATGACGTGTATTTTACAGGTCCTTATGAGGCGAACTACTGGATCAATTATGGATGGGCAGAGAACCTGCAGCCGTATATTGATAAGATGACGGATGAGCAGAAGGCATCCCTGGATCTTGATGATTACTTCCCAAGTATCCTGGATTCCGTATCTGATCCGAAGACAGGCGACTTGTATGCGCTTCCGTTCTTTGGCGAGGCAAGCTTCTTCATGTACAATAAGGAACTTTTGGCGAATGCCAACGTCGAGATGCCGGACAATCCGACATGGGACGATATCTATGAGATCGCAGTGGCGGTAGACGACGAGGAAGCCGGAATCACCGGTATGACGATGCGCGGTGCACCTGGCTGGGGCATGAGCGGCGCTCCGTTCGTGACGATGATCAATGCCATGGGCGGCAAGTTCTATGATATGGATTGGAATGCAACGGTAGATACAAAAGAACAGAGAGCTGCATGGGAGATGTATAAGAAGATTCTCCGTGACGCAGGACAGGATGATATTATTACATATACCTACAATGAATGTATCAGTTTGATGAACTCTGGTAAATGCGGTATTTGGTATGATGCGACCTCCAACGGCCCGAACCTTGAGGCAGAGGATTCCAAGATCAAGGGTAAGGTTGGATATGTACAGTCTCCGTCAGGCTGGCTGTGGAACTGGGGTATGAACATGAACCCGAATACGACCGACGAGAAGAAGCAGGCTGCATTTGATTTCATGGTATGGGCATGCTCTAAGGATTATGTGGCCTTAAGTCTTGAAGTAGACCCAAGCGGATCTGCAACACCGTCAGGTGTCAGAGAGTCAACCTATGAACTGGATGAGTACAAGGAATTCCCATATGCACAGCCGACGATCGAAGCGCTGAACAGTGTTGATTTCAACCATCCATGTAAAGACGACGTTCCATATGTCGGCCTGCAGTACATTGCAATTCCGGAATTCGTAGAAGCCGGCGACAAGATGACAGAGAATCTTGCGGCGTTTGTAACGGATGAGATGACATTGGACGAAGCGATCAAAGAGACACAGAAGGTATTCGAAGAAGTTGCAGAAGAAGGTGGCTATTAGTGTACTGAGCACCTGACAACTCGACTGATTGCTTGTCTGAATTTTCATCTGCTGCGTTAGATTTCCTAGACGTAGCCACCGCTACGCCGTCGAAAATCTGCCTTGCAGATTGAAAACCCATTCTGCGCAATTAGTTCGAGTGACAGGCGGTCAGTACACCAAGAGTAACAAATAAGCCTTGAAAATTCACAGGGGCGGCTGACAGCCGCCCCTTATCTAAAATAAGAATGGAATGAAGCTTATGAATAAAAATATAGAACGCACTTTTGTTGCGCCTGCATGTATAATCGTGGCGATTGCCACACAGATACCATTTATCCTCACGATCATCTTCTCGACGCTCAGGTGGAATATCCTGCGTCCCGACCAGGGGATAAAATTCGTTGGTATAAAAAATTTCAAATATTACCTGACAGATTCGGAATTCTATATCATCTGTCTGCAGACGATCGTACTGATTGGTTCGGCGCTGATCCTGTGCATGGTATTCGGCTATCTGATCGCGCTGATGCTGGACTGCGATGTACCGGGGAAGACGCTTTCGCGGACATTGATTTTAAGCCCGTTCTTCGTCATGACGACCACCACAGGCGTACTCTGGAAGACGACGATATTGAATACGAACTACGGGTGGGTAGGAACGATCGCCGATATGCTGGGAATAAAAGCGATTGATTTTGTCAGCTATTATTCCAGACCTCTGTTGGTGTTCTTGTTCGTATGGCAATGGATGCCGTTCTTTGTGCTTGTACTTCTGGGAGGCCTGCAGGGGATTCCGGAAGAAGTGCTGGAGCGTGCGAATCTGGACGGATGCAACTGGTTCGAGATGACCTTTAAGATCAAGCTTCCTATGATATTCAACCATATGCAGGTGGCGCTGATGCTGGGGCTGATCTTCCTTGTGAAGGAATTCGGTCTGATTCTCACGACTACATCAGGAGGACCGGGACAGAAGACCTATACACTGACGTACTATATTTACAAGGCGTTGTTCAGCGGTTCTAATGTAGGCAGGGCGGCGAGTCTATCGGTTATCACGGTAGCGGTGACGCTTACAGTGATCAATCTGATATTCCGCACGATCAAGAAACGCCGTGAACTGTATCAGTAGAGGAGGGATAAAGTGAAGAAGGTAGCTATCCAGCGTGATTCAAGGAGTAGAAAAGCGGCCGCAAAACGGGAAGCCAGGAGATGGATTGCCGGAATATTGATACTGGCTTTTGCGCTGCTTTATTTTTTCCCGATCTTATATATGATCTTAAGCGGCTTTAAAACTGAGGCAGAAGCGGCCGTGCCGTCGCTGGTGTTTCATCCGACGCTTGTGACCTGGCAGAAGGTGCTCGCGAATGCATCTATGATCAATTACCTGAAGAATACGGTGTTCCATGTGATCGCAGGAACGTGTCTCTGCCTGATCATCGGAATACCAGCCACATATGCGCTTGTATTCGCAAGGTTCAAGAAGGAAGGCAAAGGAGAGAGTCTCTATAACTGGTTTGTGACGACGATCCTGCTTCCTCCGGTGGCGGTTCTGATCCCGCTGTATCTGATCTTTAACGAACTGCAGCTAAATCATACGAGGGCGGGGCTTCTGTTCCTCTATGTGGGATTTCATCTGCCGATCTGTATCTGGTTGTTGTATTCGTTCTTCAAGGATGTTCCGGAGGAAGTCGTGGAGGCGGCTAAGATCGACGGGTGCAGCAGTGTCCAGCTGATCATGGGAATTGTGATTCCGCTGACGAAGACGGGGATCATGACGGCAGGGCTCCTGGTAGCGGTATTCATCTGGAATGAATTCTTCCTAGGATATAACCTGACGACAAATGCGACGGCGACACTTCCGGTATACATGGCGAGATTCGGACAGCAGCAGGGGCAGTTTATTGCACAGTTGTCTGCCTCGGCGTCCATTTCCTGTGTTCCGCCTATGATATTCGGGTGGATCTCGCAGAAGTCTCTGATCAAAGGGCTTACGGCTGGAGCGGTGAAGGGATAAAGCTATAGAGTAAGAAGGCAGTGCCACGAACAGGAGGTATCAAGGATTATGAATATTATGGATAAATTCTGCCTGAAAGGCAGGAAAGCGATCGTAACCGGCGGTGCACAGGGAATAGGATTCAATTATGCATCTGCGGTTGCCGCGGCGGGAGCTGATGTTGCGATCGCAGATATCAACGGAGAGAAGGCCAGAGAGACGGCAGAACAGATTGCCAGAGAATATCATGTGAAGGCCATGGGAATCCAGGCAGATGTGACCGCTCCTGAGCAGGTGGAGCGTATGTGCAGGGAGATGGTAAAAGAGATGGGGCGGATCGACATCGCGTTCTGCAATGCGGGAATCTCTATTAACATACCGGCGGAAGAGATGACCTATGAGCAGTGGCGGAAGGTGATCGATATTAACTTAACGGGAGTGTTCCTGACGGCGACGGCAGCGGGAAGATATATGATCCGGCAGGGCGGCGGTTCGATTATCAATACGGCGTCTATGTCCGGTCATATCGTGAATATCCCGCAGCCCCAGGTTGCGTACAATGCCTCCAAGGCAGGGGTGATCATGCTGACCAAGTCTCTGGCGGTAGAATGGGCGGATAAGAATGTCCGGGTAAATAGTATCAGCCCGGGATACATTATGACAGATCTGATCAGAGGACATGAGCTGATCCCGAGATGGACAGAGCTGTCCCCGTCTGCGAGAATGGGGAACCCGGAAGAACTTCAGGGAGTTGCGCTGTATCTGGCAAGCGACGCCAGTTCATTTACAACGGGATCGGATTTTGTGGTTGACGGCGCGTATACCTGTGTCTGATTCTGAGGGAAATATAATGGAAGAATGGTCCCATGTACAGATAGGAGAGGGACCGGTTAAGTAAGGAGGTTTGGGATGGCCAATATTACTTTAAAGGATATATGTAAGACATATTCTAACGGAGTGAGCGCCGTAGATCATTTTAATCTGGAGATCGGGGATAAGGAATTCATTATATTCGTCGGGCCTTCCGGATGTGGGAAATCCACCACGCTGCGGATGATTGCCGGGCTTGAGGATATCACGGCAGGAGAGCTGACGATTGACGGCGGTCTGATGAATGATGTTCCGGCAAGAGACAGGGATGTGGCGATGGTATTTCAGAGTTATGCACTGTATCCGCATATGACGATCTATGATAACATTGCGTTCGGGCTACGAAGGAAGAAGCTCTCTAAGGCAGAACTCGATGCGAAGGTACAGGAGGCTGCGAGGATCCTGGATTTGGAGAGCCAGCTGAAGAAGAAACCCAAGGAACTGTCAGGAGGACAGAAACAGAGAGTGGCGATGGGGGCGGCGATCGTGAGAGAGCCGAAGGTATTCCTGATGGATGAACCGCTCTCGAACCTGGACGCCAAGCTGCGTGTGCAGATGAGGGTGGAGATTGCCCAGCTTCATAAGCGTCTTGGCGCGACGATCATATATGTTACCCATGATCAGACGGAAGCCATGACGCTTGGGACGAGGATCGTCGTCATGAAGGACGGAGTGATCCAGCAGGTGGATACACCGGATAACCTCTATGCGAAGCCGAGGAATCTGTTTGTAGCAGGATTTATCGGTTCTCCGCAGATGAATTTCCTGCATATGACAGTGAAGGAGGAAGCAGGAGATATTTATCTGGAAACAGGGGGGCTTAAGCTTCGGATGCCGGAGAATAAGAAGGAGTGTCTGAAAGGATACATAGATAATCAGATCATCATGGGAATCCGGCCGGGGGATATCAAGGCCCTGGATGATTCGGATAAAAGGCTTGAACAGTGGGCTGCAGACGTAAAAGTGCAGGTCTACGAGCTTCTGGGGGCAGAAGCATTGCTGTATTTTGAATATGCCGGAAACAGGATCATTGCAAGTGTGAGTGCGAAGACAGAGGCGAAAGAAGGCGGCGGGATCAGGCTGGCGTTTGATCTGGAGAAAGCCTATCTGTTTGACAGGGATACGGAGCTTGCGATTCTGTGACGAGAGGAGGAATGAACATGAAAGTAGTATATTTGACAGAACCAGGAAAGATGGAGATCGCAGAGGAACCAAGGCCGGAAGTAACGCCGGGCCATGTGGTGGTGAAGATTGAATATAATGGAATCTGCGGATCGGACGTGCATTTCTTCAAGGACGGAAGAGTAGGGGACTGTGTGCTCCGTGATAAATTCGTGCTGGGACATGAGGTGTCGGGAACCGTTGTGGAAGTAGGCGGGGGAGTGAAGCATCTGAAGGTTAATGACAGGGTGGCATTAGAACCGGGTTATGCCTGCGGTAAATGTGAATTCTGCAAATCAGGAAGATATAATCTCTGCCCGGAGATGAAGTTCTTCGCTGCGCCGCCGGTTGCAGGGGCGCTGAAGGAATATGTCTCACATCCGGCGGATATGTGCTTCAAGCTTCCTGAGAATGTATCGACGATGGAAGGCGCGCTTGTGGAACCGCTTGCGGTGGGCCTGCATGCGACCAGCCTCGGCGGGGTATCTCTGGGACAGTCGGTGGTGATCCTTGGAGCCGGGTGTATCGGTCTGGTGACGCTCTTGTCGGCGAAGGCACGGGGAGCTTCCAGAGTCATCGTAGCGGATCTCCATGATAAGAGATTGGAATTCGCCCGGAATATGGGGGCGGATTATGTTATTAATGTCCAGAAGGAAGATCTTCTTCAGAGAATAGGAGAGATCCTTGGGGACGGGCCGGATGTGGTGTTCGAGACGGCAGGATCTCCGGTGACCATTGCGCAGACGCCTCATGTTGCTAAGAAGGGTGGAACGATCGTATTGGTAGGCATGTCCTCAGAGAGCGAGATCAAGTACAATTTCTTCCAGGCCATGGAGAAGGAGGTAACGATCAAATGCGTATTCCGTTACCGTAATCTGTATCCGGCGGCGATTGCGGCGATCTCTGGCGGAAGTATCAATGTAAAGCAGATCGTGACTCACGAGTTTACCCTGGACGAATCAAACAAAGCATTTGCCACAGTGGTAGAAGATGCACAGAATGTTGTGAAAGGCATTATCAAGATGTAAGGATGGCGGGTATGGATAGAGTAAAATATGATATTTTTTGTATTGGAGCCTGTGTCCAGGATATTCTGCTGGAAGGAATCGAGGAAGAGGATTTTCAGAATTCCGTGACAGTCTTAAAGAGGGCAGTCTTTACTTCCGGAGGGGACGCCACCAACGAAGCGGTGGTCTTAAGCAGGCTTGGAAATAAGACGGCGCTGCTTGCCAAGATAGATACAGGCATGGCGGGAAATGCGATATATCAGGATCTTCGGAATGAAGGTGTTGATACTTCACAGATCGTCTGGGATGAAAACAGCCGTTCTACCAGTGCGTTTGTTGCGATTGATTCGGCTGGGAACCATAAGTTCTTTCTGGCAAAGGGAGAGAACGAAGGGATTGCCCTTAACGAGATTGACTGTGAGGGGTTGAAGAATACCAGGGCGGTGTGTGTCGGCAGTATGTATACCTCTTATCATCTGGATCGGTGCGGAATGAGAGAACTGATGCAGGCGGCAAGAGAAGCCGGTGCGGTAACATTCGCAGATATGGACCATGACGTAGAGAAGCTTGGGCCTCATGCAATGGACCATGTACTGCCTTATGTGGATTATCTGCTGCCAAGTATTGATGAGGCAGTGTATATCACGGGAGAACAGGATGAGAGGAAGGCGGCCGCTGAGATCTTAAGACGCGGTGTGAAGACGGTGGTGATCAAGCTGGGTGCCAAGGGCTGCTACGTCAGAGACGCAAAGACAGAATTCTATATGGATCCATTCTGTATAGAGGCAAAGGACACGACAGGATGCGGGGACAACTTCGCTGCAGGCTTCATCCATTCGGTATTGAAGGGCAGGACGCTTGAAGAGAGCGCCAGGTTCGCCTGTGCCGTCGGTGCGGTGAATTCTACGCAGATCGGCGGTCATATGGCGGTGAGGAGCGAGAGTCAGATCGAAGAATTCATGAATACGGCATCCCAGAGAAGGATTGAACGGTAAGAGGTAATTCTATGGGCAGAGTGATGGCAGTTGATATTGGGGCAAGCAGCTACAGGGTGATAGAGGGAGTTTATTCGGGAGGCTGCCTCTCTATGAAGGTGCTGGCAAGGTTTAAGCATGAGCCGGTCATGGAGGACGGACATTACCGTTGGGATGTATATGGAATTACCAGGAATGTGACAGAGGTGATCCGGGAAGCGGCCAGAGAAGGAGAACCAGTCGTGTCGATCGGGTTTGATACGTTCGGGACGGATTTCGGATTGCTTGACAGGGATGGGAGATTACTCGAGAAGCCGATCGCATACCGGGACAGTATAAGTAACGGTATCTGCGGGAAATATTTTCACGACGATTCACTGTATGCCCGGATTGGCGGCAGCTTCTCTGGTACGTGTACGGCAAGCATCTTAAAGGGAATGAGAGAGATCGGGCATAAGCCGCTTGATCAGGCAGAACGATTGCTTTTCATGCCCGATCTGATGGCGTATCTTTTTACCGGCGGGACGGTGAATGAAGCGACGATCGCTACCACGTCAAGGCTCATGGATATCGGGAAGAGAGAGTGGGATTACGAATTGATAGAAGATCTTGGGATCCCGGGGAAGATCTTCGGTCCGCTGTCTGAGGCGGGAAGCACTGTAGGACGGTTAAAACGGGAGATCAGCCGGGGGATCGGGAATCTTGAGGATACAATGGTGGTACTGGCGGCGTGCCATGATACGGCGTCTGCCGTCAGTATCATTCCAAGGAGAAGAGGGTGTTCATTTATCAGCAGCGGAACATGGTCTGTGAAGGGGATCGTCTGTGATACCCCTTACCGGTCAGAGCAGGCATGCAGATATCAGATGGCCAATGAAGGACAGCCAGGCGGAAGATACCGGCTGATCCGCAATATTACCGGGCTGTGGCTTATGGAGGAATGTGTACGCAGCTGGAAGAAAGAGGGCGTGACAGCAGAGATTCCTGAAATCGCAAAACAGGCGGCCGGGAAGATGGCTTTTCCGTCTATTATAGATGTGGATGCGCCGGATTTTGCTGAGGCGGGGGATATGCCGGAGAAGATACGGAAGTTCTGTCAAAGGACCGGACAGAAGATACCGGATACGCCTGTGGATGTGATACAGGTGATCGTTCAGGGACTTGCCAGCGAATACCGCAGGCACAACGAACAGATCGAAGAGGTGACGGGGGAGAAGATCCATACCATTTATATTGTGGGCGGAGGCAGGAATAACCGGTATCTGAACCAGTGTACGGCGGATGCGACCGGATGCCGGGTGATTGCGGGACATCCGGAGGCGACGGCTATGGGAAATCTTCTGATACAGCTATGGGCGGCGGGAGAAGTCGCTTCTATGGAAGAAATCCCTGCGATTGCGGGCAAGAATGTGACAGAAGAGATCTATGTGCCAAAATGTAATAAGGAAGTCTGAGATACGGAAGATTGTCCGGGAGTATGAAGAGATAGTGGAATATTACCCTAAGGAGGAGATTATATGGAAGGAAAATATATGCGCGGGATTGCGGCGCTTGGGAACGGAGAAGTAGAACTGGTGCGTGATGTGCCGGTTCCGGAAATAGGACCTTATGAGGCACTGATCAGGATGAAGACCTGCGGCTTCTGTAATGGTACGGATTTCCACATTATCCGGGGAGAGATGCCGGTTATGGTAGACAGCTTTCCGACGCTTCTTGGCCATGAGGGCGTCGGGGATATCGTGGAACTGGGCAGTAAAGTGAGAAATTATAAGGTAGGGGACCGCATCTTAAATCCGATCGTCCGAATCATGCCGGGAACCCGTTATGGGTGTACCTGGGGCGCGATGTGCGATTATGCCCTTGTGCAGGATCAGAAGGCGATGATCGACGACGGAGTATCAGAATCAGAGCTGATACTAAGGCAATTGGAGTGCGTACAGATTCCGTCAGATTTCGATCTGATCGACGGCGGAGATCTTATGACGCTGAATGAATGCTTCAGCGCGGCACGGAATTTTGATGTAGCGGATAAGGATGTTCTGGTATACGGAGCAGGCCCGATGGGGCTTGCGACCATGAAATACATGCGTTACCTGGGAGCGAAGACGATCACGGTGATCGACGGCGTGGAGGACAGGCTTAAGTTGGCGAAGACCTTATCCCAGGTGGATGAGACGATTAATTTTAACCAAACAGATAAAAAAGAAGCGCTGGAGGGCAGGCTATTTGACAGAGTGATCGATATCGTGGGACTTACTTCTATATTATTGGAAGGCTCGCATCTGCTGCGGCCTTATGGAATCATCGGCTCTATGGGGGTTCTCCGTAATACAGATTCTTCCCTGAACCTGTTGGAGCTTAAGAATAATACCCGGCTGCAGATGTTGAATTTCCCATATGGACAGTACGAGATCACTGCTGAAAATGTGGAATTGATCAGGAAGGGCGTGATCGATCCTAAGGATTTCTACAGTCATGTGAGAAGTGTGGAGGATATCCAGGAAGTTGTACAGCTTGTGGCGGATAAGAAGGCGATCAAGGTGATCCTGACACTGGAGTGAGTGAAGAGAGGAGGGATGAAAAGTGAAGGAGACAGAACTAAAAGAGCTGATCTGCGATATCGGGAGACGGATCTATACGAATGGATTTGCGGCGGCTAACGACGGCAATATCACAGTTAAGCTAAATGACAAAGAATATCTTACAACGCCGACGGGAATCAGCAAAGGATATCTGACTCCGGAGATGATCGTCAAGGTCAACGATAAAGGAGAGACTATAGAGGGAGAGTACAGGCCGTCCTCGGAGGTAAAAGTACATCTTAGGGTATATTCGGTGCGTGAAGATGTGGGCGCGGTGGTACATGCACATCCGCCGTATGCGACGACATTTGCGGTGGCGCATATTCCGCTGGATGAATACATACTGCCGGAATCGGTGTATGCACTGGGCGCGGTCCCGATCGTTCCCTATGCGCAGCCGTCCACACAGGAGCTTGCGGATGGACTGATCCCGTATCTTCAGAGTTATGATGCATTTATCCTGGAGAATCACGGAACGGTTACGGTAGGGGCAGATCTGATCAAGGCTTATTATAAGACGGAGACTTTGGAATATAATGCCAAGATCACATATCTGGCGAAGGTGCTGGGGAAGTGGAATGAACTTCCGAAGGATGAGATCAGGAAGCTGGTTGCATCATATCGGGCAATCAATCCTGACGGGAAGCATCCGGGATATGTGAAATTCGGCGGACAGGAAATGGACGAATGTTAATGAAATAAAATTTCTTAGAAACGTTGACACATACGGTCGGCCGGGCTAAAATAGAGAATATATAGGAAATATAATTACACGGAGGGAAAAACTATGTTGATGAATATGAAGGACATTTTGGAAAAAGCAAATGAGAATAATTTTGCGATTCCGGCATTCAATATCAGCCACTATGCTATGTTCAAGGGGATCATGGAGGCGTGCGAAGAGAAGGATGCGCCGGTTATTATCGAGATACATCCCGATGAACTGGAGCACGTAGGTACAGAGATGGTGAAGGCGGTTACGGAGAGGGCATACCGATCAAGGATTCCGGTATGTATCCATCTGGATCACTGCGGGGACTTTGGGATCATCATCAAAGCGATACAGGCAGGATTCACGTCTGTTATGTTTGACGGTTCTTCCCTGCCGTTTGAAGAGAATATTGCAAACTGCCGTAAGGCTGCAGAAGCGGCGCACCCGGTCAATGTATCCGTAGAAGGCGAGCTTGGAACGATCGGCTCTACAGACGCCGAGGCTGAGGCAGGTGCGAACCAGATCATCTATACGAATCCCGAGGACGCCGTGAAGTTCGTGGAGGAATCCGGTATCGATACGCTGGCTGTCGCGATCGGTACAAGTCACGGTCTCTACCCCAAGGGGATGAAGCCGGAGCTTAAGCTGGATCTGTTAAAAGAAATCAAGTCCAAAGTGTCTGTTCCGATCGTCCTTCACGGAGGTTCCAATAATCCAGATGATGAGATTGGAAAGGCTGTGACGCTTGGCGTCAATAAAATTAACATTTCCAGTGACATAAAGGCGGCATATTATGATAAAATGAGAGAGGTACTGGCTGACAAGTCCTTAAGGGAGCCGAATACGATCGAACCTCCGTGTATTGCCGCTATGAAGGAAGTGGCATATCATAAGCTTGAGTTATTCCAGACAGCGGGGAAGGCAGCTCTGTACTAATATAATATAGTCGAGGTGTCAATGTTGAGTAAGAATGATATTCTGGAGCGAGAAGTGCTTGAAGTCATACGGGAGCAGTACGACCATATCTTCTCCGCAGAGAAGAAGGTGGCTAATTTTGTCCTGCAGAATCCGCAGAAGACGGTGGAGTGCAATGTGTCTGAGCTGGCGAAGAACAGTAAGGTCAGTGATGCGACGGTTGTGCGCATGTGCCATCATATAGGTTACACCGGTTATTACCAGTTCCGGATCTCCCTTGCAAGGGACCTGGGACGGCAGCAGTATAACAGTATGAATCTGCCTGACAGCAAGGATACGGTGGAGGCAATGTTCGGTGAATTTGCGAAGACGATGCTTGCGATCGGAAGGCGGCTGGACCTTGAAGTGATACGCGGCTGCGTGGAGCTTCTTAAGGGCTGTAAGCAGGCACATATCATGGCGGTAGGCAATACAAGCCCGCTGGCACAGTATATGGGATTCCGTCTGGGGAGGCTTGGGATCAAGAGCACCTATAATGTAGCGCCGGAATATTTTCTGAATCATGTGAACCTCGCGGATGAGGGTGATATCCTGATCGCCATCTCACAGTCGGGCACTTCTAAGCAGGTCGTTCAGGGAATGGAGCTTGGAAAGGAGAAGGGACTTAAGATGATAGCGATCACGGCATTCGCCCGTTCACCGGTGTCGGATCTGGCGGATTATGTACTGCTGTCAGCGGGGAAGGAAGAACCTTTCAGTTATTATAAGGATTATGCCCACCTGAATGAGACGGCGGTGATCGACGCATTGCTTAACTTTGTCACGAATGAAGAGCTGATCAAGACGACACAGGCGGATAAGCTGGAGATCATATTATCGGATAATAAGATGTAATTCTTTTATTGTTTTTTCCCCCATTTTGATATATAATAAAAAAAGTGAAAATTATAACATGCCGCGGATGTCACAGCATCTACAGGGGCAGAAGGAATTGGAGGAATTAATATGTTAGTATCAGCAAAAGAGATGCTTGAAAAAGCAGTAGCAGGCCACTACGCAGTAGGACAGTTCAACATCAACAACCTTGAGTGGACGAAGGCTATCCTGACAGCAGCCGAGGAGACAAAGTCACCGGTAATCTTAGGTGTATCCGAGGGTGCAGGAAAGTACATGACCGGATTCAAGACAGTTCAGGATATGGTAGCAGCGATGGTTGAAGAGATGGGTATTACTGTTCCGGTAGCTACACATCTTGACCACGGTTCCTATGATGGATGTAAGAAGTGTATCGAGGCCGGATTCACATCTATCATGTTTGACGGCTCCAAGTATCCAATCGAAGAGAATGTTGCTAAGACCAAAGAACTGATCGAGATCTGCCGTGAGAAGGGAATGTCTCTGGAGGCAGAGGTAGGCTCCATCGGCGGAGAGGAAGACGGCGTTGTAGGACAGGGCGAGTGCGCAGATCCGAACGAATGCAAGATGATCGCTGATCTCGGTGTGGACATGCTGGCAGCAGGTATCGGTAATATCCACGGCAAGTATCCTGAGAACTGGGCAGGCTTAAGCTTCGAGACATTGGATGCGATCCAGCAGCTTACAGGAGATATGCCGTTAGTTCTTCACGGCGGTACAGGTATCCCGGATGATATGATCAAGAAAGCGATCGACTTGGGCGTTGCCAAGATCAATGTTAATACAGAGTGCCAGTTGGTATTCGCTGACGCTACACGTAAGTATATTGAAGCAGGCAAGGACCTGGAAGGCAAGGGATTCGATCCGCGTAAGTTATTGAAGCCTGGCTATGAGGCAATTATCGATAAGGTAAAAGAGAAGATGGAATTATTCGGTTCAGTTGGAAAAGCGTAATAAAAGTACAATTTTTGCTTGCCTTTTCCAGTGGATTGAGGTATACTAACAGGCGTAGATAGAACGAAGGCGTTCCGACCGAAGGTCGGGGTGCCTTTTTCTAGTATACTGTCCTGTTGATATTCAGGCCGGCTTGAATATCAATGAGCCAGTATACTAGAAGAAGCATTTACATAGAAAGGAAGATAGAAGATATGAGCGAACTTTTAAATGTAGCTGAGATATTTGGGGAAGATGTATTCAACGATAAGGTTATGCAGGAACGTTTACCCAAGAAGGTTTATAAGGATCTGAAGAAGACGATCGAAGAAGGCAAGGAGCTGAGCCTTACTACAGCCGATGTGATCGCACACGAGATGAAGGAGTGGGCGATCGAGAAAGGGGCGACCCATTATACACACTGGTTCCAGCCTCTTACCGGAGTAACGGCGGAGAAGCATGATTCCTTCATCTCCGCGCCGATGGAGAACGGCAAGGTGCTGATGAGCTTTTCCGGTAAGGAACTGATCAAAGGCGAGCCGGATGCGTCTTCATTTCCGTCAGGGGGACTTCGGGCGACGTTCGAGGCAAGAGGATATACGGCATGGGACTGCACGTCTCCGGCATTCGTAAGGCATGATGCGGCTGGAGCGACGCTCTGTATTCCTACAGCATTCTGTTCCTACACAGGGGAGGCCCTCGACCAGAAAACTCCGCTTCTGCGTTCCATGGAAGCAGTTAATGCACAGTCATTGAGACTGATCCGTCTGTTTGGAAATACAACGTCAAAGAAGGTTACGCCGTCTGTTGGGCCGGAACAGGAATATTTCCTCGTAGATGCAGCCAAGTTCATGCAGAGAAAGGATCTGATCTATACCGGACGTACCCTCTTTGGGGCAATGCCGCCGAAGGGGCAGGAGTTAGACGATCATTACTTTGGAACCATTCGGCAGAGGATCGCGGGATTCATGAAGGATGTGAATGAAGAACTGTGGAAGGTTGGAGTAACAGCGAAGACGCAGCATAACGAGGTTGCACCGGCACAGCATGAGCTGGCGCCGATCTACGCGGAGGCGAATGTGGCGGTTGACCACAATCATCTGGTGATGCAGACCTTGAAGAGGGTAGCGTGCCGGCATGGGATGAAATGCCTGCTTCATGAGAAGCCGTTTGCCGGGGTAAATGGTTCCGGTAAGCATAATAACTGGTCTCTTACGACGGACGACGGCAAGAATCTTCTTGATCCGGGCAAGACTCCCCATGAGAATATTCAGTTTCTTCTGGTGCTTACCTGTATACTGAAAGCAGTGGATGAGCATGCAGATCTGCTGCGCGAGTCTGCGGCGGATCCGGGCAATGATCACAGGCTTGGAGCGAATGAGGCGCCTCCGGCGATTATTTCGGTATTCTTAGGGGAGCAGTTGGAGGATGTATTAGAGCAGCTGATCAGCACAGGCGAGGCGACCCACAGCCTGAAGGGCGGGAAGCTGGAGACCGGCGTCAGGACGCTGCCGGATCTTGCGAAAGACGCGACGGACAGGAACCGTACATCACCGTTTGCATTTACCGGCAATAAATTCGAGTTCCGTATGGTCGGTTCCCGTGACTCTATCGCCGGGCCGAACGTGGTACTGAATACGATCGTTGCAGAGGCATTTGCAGAGGCATGCGACGTACTGGAGAATGCGGAGGATTTCGACAAAGCGCTGCATGATCTGATCAAGAGATATGCGACCGAGCATTACAGGATCGTATTCAATGGAAACGGATATGCCGACGAGTGGGTGGAGGAGGCTGTGCGGCGCGGTCTGCCGAATATCCGCTCTATGGTTGAGGCGATTCCTGCCCTTACAACGGACAAAGCAGTTGCGATGTTCGAGAAATTCAAAGTATTTACGAAGGCGGAACTGGAGTCCCGTGCGGAGATCAAGTATGAGAATTACGCGAAGGCAATCAATATCGAGGCACGGACTATGATTGATATGGCAAGCAAGCAGTTTATCCCGGCGGTGATCAAGTATACGAAGGAGCTTGCCGATACGGTTCTCGCGGTAAAGGCTGCGGGTGCGGATGCTGCGGTGCAGGCTGAGCTTCTTGCGGAGATATCCGGTCTGCTTGCCGATACGAAGCAGGCATTAACGCAGCTTATGAAACTCACAGATGAGGCTGCGGCGATGAATGAGGGAGAAGATCAGGCAAGATTCTATCATTTTGACGTGGTTCCTGCGATGGAAGCGCTCCGCGCGCCGGTGGATAAGCTGGAGATGATCGTTGATAAGGAAGCATGGCCGATGCCGTCTTACGGAGATCTGATCTTTGAAGTTTAGCATTGGGACCGTGGGCGCTGTTTAAGAAATGTATTAGGAAATTTTAAGAACCTTGGACTTGGAATACACATGAGTATGTGATATTCTAAGTTCAAGGGTTTTTTGTTGCACCAGAAGCCTTCGGAATCATTTTGTACCCGATCGCGGGAGTATAGAACATACCCAGGAGGATATCTATGACAAAATATGAATTTTTAGAGAAGATGAGGCATGCTTTGGCGAATGATCTAAGCGGTCCGATCATACAGGAGAATATCAATTATTATGACGGTTATATCAGTGATGAGGTCCGCAAGGGAAGACAGGAGGAGGCTGTGATCGACGAACTGGGAGATCCGTGGGCAATTGCCCGGACGATCATTGAATCTGCGGGCGGAGGGAATGCCCGGGAAGAATATAATTACGAGCCCAGCCGCCAGACATACGGACAGGAGAGGCAGGAGAGAGGACGCGTCAGGGTGTACGGCTGGCATTCCTGGTGTAAGAGACTGATCCTTGCACTGGGAATTCTTGGAGTGCTTATGCTGGTAGTCGCGGTGATCGGAGGTATCTTTTCGCTCCTTGCTCCGATCATAGTTCCGTTCCTGATCGTACTGTTTGTGCTGCGTCTGCTTGGCGGAAGACGGCGATGAAGCGGAAGTGTGTGCTGGAAGTGTGTGCTCCCGGACTGATACTGCTGATGCTGGAAAGCGGCGGTAAAAAGTAAAAGACCGATGGGGGAGCCATCGGTCTTTTGAGGGGAGTATAAATAATTAATAAGGGGTTGTAGAAAGTGTTCTTTCTACATCACTTAGTATAATATAGTATGGAATAAAAAGCAAGATATATTTAAAAAAAACTTAAGTTTTTTCATAGATATAGGGGCTGAGGGAGAAAATGAAGAGATATATAGATATTTTTATAATTTTTGGAGTGGTTTTGAGCTGTATTTTTCTGACAGGATGCGGCAAAATGCGGCAGGAAGAGACGGAGATAAGAGAGGAGAAGGCAGACAGGACAGAGATAGAAGGGGAGAAGGCAGACGGGACAGAGATAGAAGGGGAGAATGCAGACGGGACAGAGAGAAAAGAAGAGGATGCAGACGGGATATTGAGTCATGAGTCAGATCCGGCAGCCCCAAAGATGCTTAGATTTGTCGATGCGTGGGGAGAATGGCACGAGGCAGAGATCGATCCTGCCGTCAGAAAGCATGATTACAACTGGTCCTGTCTTACGAATACAGAAGCGGGAATTCAGTATACGGGAGACGAGCGATATTCTATCCGCAAAGGGATAGACGTATCGGAGCATCAGGGTGATATTGACTGGGGCCGGGTGAAGGCGGCGGGGTATGATTTTGCATTTCTACGTATCGGGTACAGAGGATATGGAGAGCAGGGTACGCTGTGTGCGGACGCCAAATTCCAGCAGAATATCGTGAATGCGCATAATGCCGGAATTGAGGTGGGTATCTATATATTCTCCCAGGCCGTCAATGAAGAGGAGACGCTTCAGGAGGTTGAACTGGTGTTGGGACAGCTTAAGGGACATGATCTGGAGCTTCCGGTCGTATTTGACCCGGAGCGGATCCGGGATGATACAGCCCGCACTGACAATGTGACGGGGGAGCAGTTTACGAAGAATACAATCCTGTTCTGTGAGAAGATGAAAGAAGCAGGCTATCAGCCTATGATCTACAGCAATATGGTCTGGGAAGCTTTTGAATATGATATGGAGGCATTGGCGGATTATCCGATCTGGTATGCGGATTATGAGCCTGTGCCGCAGACGCCGTATTACTTCTCCTTCTGGCAGTATTCGGAGAAGGGGAGCGTAGATGGGATCGAAGGAAATGTGGATCTGAATGTACAGTTCTTGCCGCAGGAGTCTGCGGATGTGAATTAATGTGGGAGTAAAGAAGCGGGTGATGCGGCTGATGGAGAAGAGAAAATGAACAGTCCGTGGAACATTGCGGCTGATTTTCTGATAGATATGAGTTTTTCAGTGAAAGACATAGAAGGAATGCTCTTTGATTATGAAAATGATAATAGGACAGGAATGAGTATCCGCAAGATGGCTCAAATGCTGTATGATTATACAGACGGTTATCCATTCTTAGTATCCAGGCTGTGCAAACTGATTGATGAGCATGTGGCCGGGGATGCTGTGTTTCCCGATAAATCCAGTGCGTGGACAAAGGAAGGGATGCTAGAAGCTGTTAACATATTGCTGCATGAGAAGAATACGTTATTTGATTCGCTGATCGGGAAGATTGATGCGTATATGGAGTTTAGAGAGATGATACATGCTTTGTTGTTCCGGGGGCAGAGTATTCTCTATAATCCTGATGATGGCATAACAGAATTGGCGATGATGTTTGGGTTTGTGAAAATAGAAGACGGTAATGTCAGAGTAGCAAATAGGATCTTTGAAACCCTTGTAAGGGTAAAGGAAGCTGGCCAAGACATTAATTGAGGCAGTCGTGTAAATGAGAATAGGATAAAGCGAATGGTCAAAAGAACAATAGAGAATTTCGACATAAGGCAGATCTGTGACTCCGGGCAGTGTTTTCGGATGGCACAAGTAAAAGAGAATACCTACAGCATGGTTGCCGCGGGCAGATATCTGGAAATAGAACAGAATGGAAAAGAATGCACCTTTTCCTGCGGGGAAGAGGAATTCGAAGAATTCTGGAGAAGCTATTTTGATCTGGATTGTGATTACGGCGGATACATAGAATCGGTTAACCCTAACGATAAATATCTGATGAATGCGGTGCAGTTTGGTCTGGGAATCCGCATTTTACATCAGGAGTTGTGGGAGATGACGGTCTCATTTCTCATCTCGCAGCAGAATAATATTGTGAGGATCCGCAGGTGTATCCAGAATCTCTGTGAGCGGTACGGCGAAGAGAAGAGGAATTTCCGGGGAGAGCGTTACTATACGTTCCCTGCACCGGAGGCGCTGGCGTTCCTGCCAGAGGATGAACTTAAGGAATGTAATCTGGGCTATCGGAGTAAGTATGTGGTACGGACTGCCGGGAGTATCGTGCAAGAGGAGATCAGCCTTAGGAAGATACAGGAGATGAAGTATCGGGATGCGAAGGCGGAATTGCTGAAATTGTATGGTGTGGGAGAGAAAGTGGCAGACTGCATCTGCCTGTTTGGGCTGCATCATCTGGAGGCATTTCCGAAGGATACACATATCCTGCAGGCGTTGAGAAAGCATTATAAGAGGGGATTTCCGCGTAGGAGGTATAAGGGGTATGAAGGAGTTATGCAGCAATATGTGTTCTATTGGGAACTGAAAGGAGTAAGCCATGTTCCGGTTATTTAAGAAATCAACCCGCAGCACTCCGGCAGCGCCCTACGATCCGTCCACCCAAAAACCTATCTTACGCTGTAGCATATGCACCGGAGAGCAGGTGGCTGGTTTCCGCGATCTGCAGACGGGTAAATTCACGGATATCATGCTGATCCGCAATGAGAAGGATCTGCAGATATTCAAGGAGCAGTATGGCGTGACCGATATTACGAAGGAATTTTGAAGACAAAGACTAATATAGAAAGGGAAATACATATATGAAGACAACGTCTATGACATATCCCGCAGAAAAGAAAGCGCTCTATCGTCTCCTTAGAACACAGCTTCAAGGGCTGACAGACGGAGTTCCGTATCTGCTTGCCAATCTTGCGAATGCTTCTGCTCTAATATATCAGGCATTGACCGATATCAACTGGGCCGGATTCTATCTCATGCAGGATGGTAAACTGGTGCTGGGGCCGTTCCAGGGGAAGCCGGCCTGCGTAGAGATCCAGGTGGGTTCCGGGGTCTGCGGCACAGCGGTACAGCAAGATGAGATCATGCTGGTGGAGAATGTGCATGAATTCCCCGGGCATATTGCTTGTGACAGTGCATCGAATTCAGAGATCGTTATACCGATGCATAAGGGGGAAGAGATCGTGGGAGTGTTGGATATTGACAGCCCGGTTCTTGCGAGATTCGATAAAGAAGATGAGCAGGGCTTAGCAGAGTTTGTGAGGATATTGATGCAATAAAGATGAGCAGAGCAACTTGTGCGGATATTGATACAGTAAATTCGCAGATTATTACATAAATTTATATTAAGGATGAAAATAATATGACAAATAGTATAGCAAATAAAGATACATTTTACAGACAGATATTCAAGCTGGTACTGCCGATCGTGATACAGAATTTGTTAAGCGCGGCAGTCAGTTCCGCCGATGTAATTATGCTGAATTACGTTGGTCAGTCCTCCATATCGGCAGTATCTCTTGCATCCCAATATGCAAATGTACTGTTCATGGTATTCTATGGACTTGGGACAGGCGCTACGATGCTGAGCGCGCAGTATTACGGTAAAGGCGATATGAAAGCGATCCAACTGATCGAGGGAATCGCGATGAGATTCTCTCTGTTGATCGCGCTTCTTTTTGCTTGTGCGGCGTTATTTGTCCCGGAGACAATGATGCATATATTCACGAACGACAAGGAATTGATCGCGATAGGGGCGTCCTACTTAAGGTTCATGAGTGTCAGTTACTTGTGTTGGGGGATCACGGAGGTTTATCTTGCGGTTCTGCGCAGTATCGGCAGAGTAATGATCAGCACGGCGATGAATGTGCTGGCATTTTCCCTGAACATTCTTCTGAATGCAGTGTTTATCTTCGGATTGTTCGGAGCCCCGAAGCTTGGAGCAATGGGCGTGGCGCTTGCGACTTCCATATCCAGACTTGTCGAGCTTCTGGCATGTTTTATCGTTTCGTTTATGAGTAAGGATATCAAGCTGGATTTCCGGTATCTGTTCATGAGGAACAAGCAGTTGTTCTCGGATTTTGTCAGGCTGTCCCTGCCGGCGCTTGGCAATGATATCGCATGGAGCGTTGCATTTTCCATGTATTCGGTAATCATCGGACACCTGGGAACCGATGCGGTAGCGGCCAATTCCTTCGTTATTGTGGTGCGGAACTTTGGGACGATCCTGTGTTTCGGGACAGCGAGTGCAGGCGGTATCCTGTTGGGCAATATTATCGGTATGAATAAGCTTGAAGAGGCAAAAGAGGGCGCGAAAAAGGTGATGAAGATGACGGTGATCACCGGTGCGATCGGAGGACTTATCGTCCTTGCAGCGATGCCGATTGTAATGAGGTATGCGTCTTTGACCGATCAGGCAATGCATTATCTGAAATATATGATGCTGATCAACACTTATTATGTTATGGGTGCGGCCGTGAATACGACGCTGATCGCAGGCGTCTTCCGTGCGGGAGGCGACAGCAGATTCGGATTCATCTGTGACGTTATCGATATGTGGTGTTATGCGGTGCCGTTGGGATTTTTCGCGGCATTTGTGCTGAGGCTGCCGGTGCTGTGGGTATATTTCCTGCTGTGCACGGATGAATTCGCCAAATGGCCCTGGGTACTCAAGCATTACCGGAGTATGAAGTGGCTCAATAATATTACCAGAGATGATCTGTTTGAGGAAGGATAGATCAGGATATTGTGCAAAGGAATGCTGAAAAGCTAAAAAGAGCAGAGATCCCCTGCTCTTTTGTAATTTCTTGTGCGTTTTAGATCTTAGCGGTATCCGTTCGGGTTCTGAGACTGCCATCTCCAGGTATCAGCACACATCTCGTCCAGTCCGCGCTCAGCCTTCCATCCGAGAACCTTAGCGGCCTTGGCCGGGTCTGCATAGCACATTGCGATGTCTCCGGCTCTTCTTGGCTTGATCTCGTAAGGAATCTCTTTGCCGCATGCTTTGCCGAATGCCTTTGCCATATCGAGAACAGAATAGCCAACGCCTGTCCCAAGGTTGATCACGTCAAGGCCTGGGTTGGTCATGATGTAATCGATGGCTTTCACATGGCCGACAGCAAGGTCAACTACGTGGATATAATCGCGGACGCCTGTTCCGTCAGGCGTATCGTAATCGTCGCCGAATACGCCTAATTTGTCCAGTTTGCCGACAGCAACCTGAGAAATATACGGCATCAGGTTATTCGGGATGCCCTTAGGGTCTTCTCCGATGCGTCCGCTCTCATGAGCGCCTACCGGGTTGAAGTAGCGGAGCAGGATAACATCCCATTCAGGGTCGGACTTCTGTAAGTCGGTCATGATCTGTTCCATCATGGATTTGGTCCAGCCGTATGGGTTGGTGCACTGTCCCTTCGGGCAGTCTTCGGTGATCGGCATCACCTCAGGGCTTCCGTATACGGTGGCAGAAGAACTGAATACGATCTTTTTCACATTGGCATTACGCATAGCGTCCATCAGCGTAAGCGTTCCTGTAATATTATTCTGGTAGTATTCCAATGGCTTCTGTACAGACTCCCCAACAGCCTTCAGTGCAGCGCAATGGATGACAGCGTCGATGGATTCCTTCTGAAACAGCTCCTTAAGAGCAGCGCCGTCACATACATCACCCTCATAGAATGCAATCTTCTTCCCGGTGAGTTCCTCTACTCTCTTCAAAGATTCCTCGGAAGAATTGGAAAGATTGTCATATACGGTCACCTGATATCCCTGGTTCAGAAGCTCCAAAGCTGTGTGGCTGCCGATATAACCGGCTCCTCCGGTGATTAAGATATTTGCCATAATTAGTTCCTCCTTTTATTTGGTTTCCTTCTGATTATTATCATATTGCATAAAAGGATGAAAAGCAATAAGCATATTGGATAAAAATATAAGGATATTGCGCTTTGGCTTCCGTGTATCTTATTACTTATCTGGCGTAAAGTCTAATTATGTAAAAAAAAGTGCAAATTACGCAAAATAGATTGATAGCCATGTCAGTTTAATCTTACTTCTTTTCAAAGGAGTTGGATATTTATGAACGACGTGATAGTGGCTGCAATAAGGGAATATAAGCGAGGCGGAAAAAATAAGAAAGAAAAGATGTTATGCATTACAAATGGATTGGAACCAGTTATTAATAAATATGCGAAGAAATTAATTGGATCAGGATATGAAGATATGAGACAAGAATTATTGATAGCAGTAATCGAAGCAGTGGAGAGAATGGGAAGGTATGAAAATGAAGGGCAGTGTATTACATATCTGGTAAAAGCAATAAAGCTGAGATATTTGGAACTGTATAGAAAAAGTAAAGCATGGAGGGAACGTTTTACACATTTGGATGAGACATATATGGAATCAATAGGTGACAATAAGGAGGTATATGCAGATATAGAATTTGGAATTGATCTAAAAAAAATTGAAAAGGCGAATAACAGCTTGAAAAGAGAAATAATTGAAAGTATCTTAAATTATGGTATGAATGATGCGGAAATTGCATGTAAACTACAGATTTCGCGGCAATATGTGAACCGATGCAAGAAAGAAATTTTTGCTGAGTTGAAAAATTACTAAATATATCCTAAATAGATAAAAAGTATCTATACAGTACATTCCACAATGAGAACTTTACTAATAGAATTGAGAGTAGTAAAGGGGGGATGTCATGGATTACGAAAAGTTAGGGATGAGAGTAAGAAATGCGCGAAAAGAGAATGGATATACACAAATAAAATTAGCAGAGATGACAGGATATTCTGTTCAGCATATTTCTCATGTGGAAACGGGTAATACAAAGTTAAGTGTTGAATTATTGGTGAGTCTATCAAATGTTTTGAATGTATCTATAGATAGTTTGCTGAGGGATAGCTTGGAGAATAAAGATTATCCAGAATTTGTTATAGAGTTAAAGGTTAAATCGGAAAATGAAAAAAGCTTATTTGCCATGTGGTAAATGAACTTCAACAAGGATTAAAGGAGTTATAGGAAATATGCTATTAAGTATAGTTATCAGTAATATATGTGATTGCGGTATATTCTATTTGTTTAACAGACAATTTGAGCGCAAGAATTGGAAGGTCCTGAGAGGAATAATATTTTTATTCGCTTCAATTCTATTTGTGAATATAATGAATTGGTTTGGAATTGAGATTGTATATAGAGGATTTGCGGGTGTAGTATTTTATACGATTGTGTTATATTTTGTTTTTGAGGATATTACATTGAAAACGGCGGTAATAAGAGCAATAGAATTGATGGGATGTGCAGCAATTGCAGAGTTTTCTGTCGATATTATATTGATGCTTAAGGTGCAGAGAGCAGATTTGGAACTATTGCTTGAAGAATCCTTGTTCTGGTCAATTTCATTTGTTATAGCAAGAAGTTGTGAATTAATATTTCTTGAATTAGTGAACAACTTGTCTGTTAATAAGAAGAATATAAAATGGATATTAGGATACATCGCTGGGGTGGTATTTGTATTGGGATATCTATATTTTATGGTTTATTGCCTTATGGAAGAAAAAATTAGTCATTTTACATTAGAGATCATATTTATAATTAATATTTTTTTAAGTGTTACTTTTTTATTAGGATACATTTTCTTTTTACATATGGTTAATAAATCAACGATTCAAGAAAATGAGATTAAATTGTTGGCTGAAAAGGCAAGGGTGCAAATGGATTGTTATGAAGAGATTAATAATTATAAGAATCAAGTGCAGAGAATAATTCATGATTTGAAAAATCAAATGATGATATCCAGAGAATTAGAAACGGAAGAGAGCAAGAGAAAATATCTGGATGCTTTTGAACAGAATTTTGATGGTATTTTAAGTAAAGTTAATTCGGGCAATGAGATTCTGGACTTACTAATTCAAAAGAAGGCAGAAGAATGTAAAAAAAGTAATATAGAATTCCAATATGATGTTGAGTTTACAAGCGGTGATTTTATTAATTTGGTGGATGTTGGGGTAATCTTTGGAAATATCATTGATAACGCAATGGAATCTTGTGAAAGATTGGATATTCCTTATAAGAAAATTATTTTATGTGTAGTTCAATTGGAGGAATTCATAGTGATAAAAATCCAAAACCCCGTGCAAGCTGTCATACAAGAGAAAAACAGGCTGGTAACACTTAAGAAGGATAAGGACAAGCATGGGTGGGGGATGCTATGTCTGGAAGAAGCTTTGAAGAAATATGACGGGAAGTACAGCTATAAAGTAGAAGATAAACAGTTTTCGCTTACGATATTCATCCCGATTAGGCAATAAAAGGGACAAGTTATTCCAAAATGTGGAAAAAAGTTTCAATATTTGGTATCTTATATTCAAGGTCCAGCTAAGAAGTGTCAATAGGTAAAATGAAATCAGTAGTTGCAACTGCGTTTTTCTTCTCACATTTGCAATTATTGACGTAGTGGCTGTGGCTTCAATGAGCTTGCAAGTGTTTCATTACTGATAGAGGGTATATTGATTTAGTAGTCTGGACTTTGTAACTTTTAACTTGATAGTCATTCTTGGTGATACCATTATGATAGGAGGTTTTGAAATGAAAAAGAGATTAATAGGAATTCTTGCAGGGATGATGATTTTGGCGAATTCGACGACGGCTTTTGCTGAAACTATGGATTTTATCGTAACGGTCAATAAAGAGCAATCTAATGAAGATAACTATTCAAAGAAAACGTGGAAAGCGGGTGGGGCTCAATATGAAAACAGGTTCTATGTGACACCGAAAGAGTTTCTTATAAGAGATAAAGTTAACGTGTATTCGCGGCAGGTGAATAGTCCGCAATATTCATCCTATGCGCGTCAGTTGATTCCAGGAAAGGAAAATGTAACGGTAAGTAATCCATATCTGGGCGATGCTCCGGCAGGAGAATACTATCGTTTGCATGCTTACTTTGGAGGAACCACTGGTTCGGCATGTGTAAGAGGCAGATACACACCGTAATGAAAGAGAGATATATAGGATGATTGAATTGTCCTATATATCTCTTTGATGGAATAGAAGAGGAATTTCAAGTGAAGAGAATCAGATTATATTTTACTATTTTTATGACAATATGTCTGTGCAGTGCTTGCGGAAAGCCGCAGAAATCAACAGCAGATCCCTCCCATAAGATGATCGGATCAGATAATGAAAAGCAAGAAAAAGATACTTCGGAACCTGCAGAGACTACATCTGTTCAGATACCGGAAACCTATGAAAGAATCGAAGAGAATGTATATTTCAAAGCGGATATCATATGTTCGGATGAGGTTCGGAGAGGTTCTGTCAAGATACCGCAGGTTTGTTTGCAGCAGATAGATGAAGACAAGGTTATAGATGAGACATTCGGAAATGCTGTGATTACTAAAGATGAAATATTGGAAAATCCTGGAGATGATGGCAAAGTGCATAGAGCGCGGTATTTGTGGGGAACAGCGGAACAGCATGTAAGTCTGTATGACTATGGAGCGAGTTATATCTCGATACTTTATCCTTATATTGCACATTCCTTTGATCTGGAAGGAAAAGAGGGGAACTATTCTACGGAAGCTCAATTAACCTTTATGAGTACCGATTCTGCATGGAGCGAGATCAAAGGGATATTTGACCGTATGCAGGTTTCTTTGGGAGAGGATCCGTCTTTTAAACACTATGCCTTAGACTATCAGACAATGGCGTCGCAGGAGTACGTGATGGATATGGACGGGAATATCGACCGTTCCCAGTATAAGCCGGAATGGACGGTAGAAGATGAAGGGTATTATTTCTGTATCTGGCAGACTTATAACGGGATAAAGATACACACGCCTTATTCGGATATGATCAAGAAATATGCGGACTTTAATGCTCCTGTACAGGTAATGCTCTCTGCAAATGGACTTGAGTATCTGTCTCTTGGCAGAACATTTCTGATCGATCCTAAGGAGAGTATCGAGGAGCTCGTCAGTCTGGATACCGTAGCAGATGTGGTGATCAAGAAATACTCCATGATTCTGACAGATGCAATCTATACGATCGACCGGATGGAACTATGCTACTATCCGGTGCAGGACAGAGAAGGGAATTATGAATTAAAATGTGTCTGGATCATAAGTTTTACAGAGGAACCTACGCTGACAGCGACGGGCAGATTCCAGATGATGGTGGATGCAGTCAGCGGTGAGGAGTTGTTATGATGAAGGGCGGATTGCTTAGGCGGTACATCGCTATAGATATGAAGCGTGCGTTTTGCTCATGGAAGATCATTGTATCGATTCTGGGCATATGCCTGGTCATGGGGATCGCGTCTTTGGAGACCAGGATATGGCAGCTCTCGGTCTTGAATTCCTATTATTATGTGATATATAGTATGCCTTTCTTACTGACTCTGATATTCACAACATTTGCATTCGGAAACTGTTTCTGTGAGGATATCGAGCATTCTTATATCCGGTTCCAGGTGATACGCGGGAACCTTCGGCTCTATGTGATCTCCAAGGTGATCGTGATCTCCCTTTCGGCTGTATTTACAATGATGATGGGGATGCTCCTGTTCGTGCTTGTGCTGCGCATGAATTTCCCGTGGATCGACCTGGCAGAGGGAACCTTTGAGACATTGGCGGAGTATGGTTCATTCCGTCTGTTTCTGGAAAATGGAAATTATATCGTGTATTTTATATTCTGCGGGATCCAGTACGGATTACTGGCGGCAGTGCTGGCCGTAGCGGCGGCGTTGTTTTCATTGTTGTATCATGATGCGTTATTCGTGTTGTCTGTGCCGCTGATCGTGCGGTATCTTATCCAGTATTACAGTGATTTACTGCCGGGGTACGACCAGTTGAATCCGAACGCGATATACGACATCAGCTACAATGTCTGGGATCACGACTGGCTGTCCTTCGCGTATGCGGGGGGCGTGTCGGTTTTGGCAATCGTGCTGTTGGGGATGGCGATCTATCAGATGATAAAGAGACAGGTGATATAATGATGAAGAGAATCGGAAATGAATTGTCAGTTATCTTTGTAGATTTCAGGAACAGTTTTCTAACGAAGCGGGTTCTGGTGTTATTCGTACTGCATTTTTTTGTTACCCATATATTTCTTGCGTCGGTCAGGCGATTTGCAGTAAATGTGCATTATCCGGTATCGGCATATGGATTCTTGTTCCTTTTTTATGATATGTATTATCTGCTGCTCTTTATGTTTGTGTGTATCTATTACTTCTCCAACACGCCGTTTCTGAATTATCATCAGATCTACAGGATCATACGGACGGGCAAGCTAAGATGGGGAATCCATCAGATTGTGAATATAATCATCAGTTCGGTGGTGTTGATGGGATCTGTGTTCGTGAGTGCGTGTATCGTATTGTTCCCACAGCTTACCTGGGAGAACGACTGGGGGAAGGTTCTCTACACGCTTAGCCTTACGAACATGGCGGAGGAATATAACATCATGGTAGATTTTACTTATGAGATGATCAGCAGGTATACGCCGCTGCAGTTGCTTGGCTTAACCTTGGGAATCGGAATCCTCTTGATCTCTTTTCTGGGAAATATGATGTTCGCGGTCAGTCTCTTTTTCTCGCGGACGGCGGCTCTTAGTATCGCGTCGCTGGAGGCGGCGTTTATCATCGTGGAGGCGAATATGCTCATGTTCTCTAAGCTGATCTATTTCGCACCGTTTACCTGGATGAGGCTTAGCCGGATCTGGGATCTGGTTGGGCAAAGTAAGCCGACGCCTTCGATCGGGGATGCCGCCCTGTATCTGGCTGTGGGGAATCTGGTCTGTATCGTGCTGATCCTATGGAAGGTGAAGGATATCAATTATTCGAAACATATCAAGAAGGAGTAGAACAGCATGGAAGAATATATTAAGGTAGAACATTTGAAGAAGAGTTTCAAGGATAACGAGGTGCTGGCAGACGTCTCGATCTCATGCAGGAGAGGGGCGATCTATGGCGTCACGGGATACAACGGGTGCGGGAAGTCAGTGTTCTTCAAGTGTCTCTGCGGCCTTGAAAAGGAAGACGGCGGTAAGATCGTGATCGGTGGGAAGGAGAAGCGGCCCGGCGAATTGCTCTCATCGGTGGGAATCATTATCGAAGAGCCAGCGTTCCTGGGGAATGCGAGCGGGCTTAAGAATCTGGCGTATCTGTATCAGATCCGAAACAGGAAGGATAACCAGTACCTTAGCCGGATCATGGAGAAGGTGGGCCTGGATCCCGGCTCGAAGAAGCCTGTGAAGAAGTATTCCCTGGGGATGAGGCAGCGCCTTGCGATCGCGCAGGCGATCATGGAAGAGCCAGATATATTGATATTGGACGAGCCGATGAACGGACTGGATAAGGACGGTGTGCGGGAGATGCGGGAGCTGTTCCTTAAGATCAGGGAGAGCGGGAAGACGCTCCTGATGGCCAGTCATAACAGGGAGGATATCGAAGCATTGTGTGATGAAGTGTATGAGATGGAGAAGGGGAGGCTTTGTAGGGTGTTGTGAGGCTGTGTGAAGATGATGTTTCCATAATAGTTTATTGACTCAAACTTCGCACTTGAATAAGTGCCTATGCCCCTTGAAAATTCAATAAAAACTGGCAATAAAATAGCATGAAACACTCTGTTTTTGGTATAATTGAATTGTCCAGAAA
>ERZ808046.402-NODE-402-length-41800-cov-8.195695_pt1 | contig 41800 bp, 41 predicted proteins | sample MGYA00380196_ERZ808046 | MGnify/ENA primary metagenome ERZ808046 (study PRJEB31490, sample SAMN06133421) | mouse gut metagenome | isolation source: Z6_2 | host: mice | place: China: Chengdu | collected 2015-05 ...
TTGGGCATTTTTTGAAAGTTGTGCATAATCAGCAAGGCTGATTGGGAGTTCTGTGGATAGAACTGCGGAAACTCAAGCCACCTTATACCTGATGCTGGTGCAGATATTTTTCCCGCGTGGCTAGACCTCCGCGGATATGTCTTTCCGATTTATTCACATCGAGCACCTTACGCGCCTCTGCCGCAAGATGAGGGTTGATATAGAGAAGCCGCTCCGCCACATCCTTATGCACCGTTGACTTGCTGACCCCGAAACTCTGGGCAGTCTGCCGGACCGTTGCGTTGTTCTGTATGATATAATTCGCAATCCGGACGGCTCTTTCTGAAATATAATCTTTCACCGAAATTCCCCTGTATGAACTGTTTTTACAGTCTATGCAGGAATTTGTCTCAATATGTTTCGGGACCGGTCTTTTCCGCTTTACACCTGCCGCCCTTTCACGCTATAATTAAATAATGCAACGCAGAAAGGACGCTCTTTTTATGGAACAAATGCATACGCTCACACCGCTCTGGGTCCTGGAACACTGCAGTGACAGCACCCAAAGACGTTTTCTGGAATTCGGCAAGACCATATCCTGCAAAAAAGGAACCTTCTGTCTGCGCACCGGGGAACCCAACGACCACATTTTTTTCCTTCTGGAAGGCAAGGCGGCGGTATACAATCTGACCAGCTGCGGAAAGCGGAAGATTCTCTTTGTCCTGGGCCGCCACAGCATGGTCAATGAAAGCCTTACCGGAGCGGTCAGCACCATCTACTGCGAGACGCTGGAGCGCAGCCGCTTTTTTCTGATCCGCCGGGAGCTGCTGCTCTCTTTGATGGAGCAGGATTTCGGACTCACAAGGACACTTCTGCAGTATCAGGAAAAAAAGATCTGGCGGCTGGAGCACCAGCTGAAAAATACCATCGGCAGCATCTATCTGGAGCGTAAGCTGGCTTCCAAGCTCTGGAAGCTGGCCCGGGACTTTGGCATCCCCTCAGGAAAGGGAATCCTGATTGACATGGAACTTAGCATTACTTTCCTGGCTGACCTTCTGGGCGCACCAAGGGAGACCACCTCCCGGGTCTGCAGAAAACTCTCCGATCAGGGTCTGATTGTTCTGGAAAAAAAGAAAATCTATATTCCGGATCCAGAAAAAATTTCCCGTTTTTACAAGACAATTCCCTGAAACACACGATTCCGTGACAATGATCACGGAATTTTTTTTGGCTATCCAGTATGCTTGGTGCAACATCAACCACCACTTTATGCAAAGGAGCAAAGCTATGGGATATCTGATATCAAGAAAGGCCGCGGATCAGTTGTTCGAAAAACTGTCAGAAAGCCATGACATTTTCGCACCAAAATGTTTTCCCGGCGAAGGATGCTTCTCTGACACGGACATCATCCGGTACGGACAGGTCCGCTCACTCGCCGAGATCGAGTTTGAACACCGAAGCGATTATTCCTTCAAGGAAGCACTGCTTGCCATCCACGAAACTCTCTTTTATTTTACGGAGGACACCACCTTTGTTCCCGCCTGCACGGACAGGCGGCTTCTGATCTTCCTTCGAAGCTGTGATCTCCACGCGCTGAAGCGCCTGGACGCCATCTATCTCCACAACGGACCGGAAGACTTTTATTACAAAAGGCTGCGGGAAAAGGCGGACTTCGTTCTGATGGGATGTGAGAAGACCTGCGATACCGGGTTCTGCGCCAGTATGGGAACCAACCGGGCCGACCAGTACGACCTCTATTTAAAACTGAACCAGAATACGGTCCTGATCGACTGTCCTTCCAAAAGCCTGCGCGCTTTGATCAACACATCGGATGCCGGGGTCTGCGAAGTGACTCCGGATTATGTGACGGAAAACGAAGAGAAAGTCACGCTTCCTGAAAATCTTTCCGTGGAGAGCTTTGATCATCCCGTCTGGGAAGCTTACGGCAGCCGCTGCATCGGCTGCGGGCGCTGCAACTTTGTCTGTCCCACCTGCGCCTGCTTCACCATGCAGGATATCATCTACCAGGACAACGCCCGAGTGGGCGAGCGCAGAAGAGTATGGGCTTCCTGCCAGGTGGACGGATACACCGACATCGCCGGCGGTGGCAGCTTCCGCAAGAAACAAAGCGAACGGATGCGCTTTAAAGTCATGCACAAGATCTATGATTTCGAAAAACGGTTCGGCTATCCCATGTGCGTGGGCTGCGGACGCTGCGACGCCGTCTGTCCCGAGTACATATCTTACGCCAACCTGATCAATGAACTTGCAAAGGAGGAACAGCCATGAACAATGCCTATCTCCCGTTTTCTTCCACAGTCACAGAGATCATCCGGCACACGGACATTGAATACACCTTCCGTATGAGTTTCGACGGGAAGGTAAAACCCGGGCAGTTTTTTGAAGTCTCCATCCCCAGATACGGGGAGGCGCCCATCTCCGTAAGCGGGATCAGAAAAGGCACTGTAGACCTGACCATTCGAAAAGTAGGAAAAGTCACCGACCAGATTTTCGAAAACTACGAAGGCAGCACCCTGCTCATGCGGGGACCTTACGGCAACGGTTTTGAGATCCGGAATTACCGCGGAAAAGAGCTGTTTGTCATCGCCGGCGGTACCGGTCTGTCTCCGGTCAAGGGCATCGTGGATTATTTTGCAGACCACCCGGAAGAGGCGGTGAGCACCACCCTGATCGCCGGTTTTAAATCCCCGAAAGACATTTTGTTCCGGGAAGATTTCCTTAAGTGGGAAAAACGCCTTCAGGTCATAAAGACCGTCGACGCCGCACCGGAAGATTATAAAGGACTCACCGGCATGGTCACAAAATACATTCCGGATCTGCCGGTCATGGACCGTTCCAACACTGCATTTATCACGGTAGGCCCGCCGGTTATGATCCGCTTCACGATTCAGGAAATCTTGAAGCTCGGCATTCCGGAGGAAAATATCTGGATCTCCCATGAGCGCAGAATGTGCTGCGGACTTGGAAAATGCGGACACTGCAAGATGGATTCCACCTACGTCTGTCTGGACGGACCGGTATTCAACTATGCAGAAGGAAAATATCTCATCGACTAGGAGGTGACCTGATGGGTTTGGATATCAACACGAAGAAAGCAAAGAAAAATGCGTACCGCATCAGCAAGGTCCGGGGAGAAAGCGCGGCCCGTATCCGCGTCCCCGGCGGCTGCTTAAAAGCCGGGATCCTGGGCATGGTACAGGAAATCGCCGAAAAATACGGCAACGGAACCGTACATCTGACCACAAGGCAGGGTTTTGAGATCGAAGGTATCCGGTTAGAGGATATAGACGCGATCAACGAGATGCTGCAGCCGATCATCGAGATGCTGGATATCAACCAGACCGACCCCGGCACCGGCTATCCCGCCTCCGGCACCCGCAACGTCAGCGCCTGCATCGGCAACAATGTCTGCCCCTTCGCCAATTACAACACCGCAGAGTTTGCCAAAAAGGTGGAGAAGGCCGTCTTCCCCAACGATCTGCATTTTAAGATCGCCTTCACCGGCTGTCCCAATGACTGCGCCAAGGTCAGGATGCACGACTTCGGCATCATCGGCATGACCATGCCCCAGTACGATCCCAGCCGCTGCGTCGCCTGCCAGGCCTGCATCAAAGGCTGCAGAAGCCTGTCTGTGAACGCTCTGCGCCTGGAAAATTACAAGGTGGTCCGGGATACGGAAAAATGCATCGGCTGCGGCGTCTGCGTAACCAAGTGCCCCACCCGGGCTTTTACCAGAAGTCCCAAAAAATACTACAAACTGACCCTCATGGGCCGGACCGGAAAGAAAAATCCCCGTCTGGGAGAAGATTTTCTGATCTGGACCGACGAGGATTCCATTGTAAAAATCATTCTGAATACCTATCGCTTTGTAAAAGAATACATTGATCCCAACGCGCCGGGCGGCAAGGAACACATCGGCTACATCATCGACCGGACCGGCTTTGCCGAGTACAAAAAGTGGGCCCTCGAAGGTGTCGAACTGCTGCCGGAGACTCAGATCAGGGAATGCGTCTACTGGAGCGGAATTCATTTTGACTGATCCGCTTTGATAAAAAACGCAGAGAATGCGGCACTCCACATCCTCTGCGTTTTTGTCATGCAGGCCGCAGGACTGTCAGGCCACATCCGGGCGCTTCCTGCCCTGCCCGTTTTCCGCCGGCAGAATATTTTTATAACGGTACACGCTTAGGACCAGCCCAAGCAGAATATAGGCGGTCACAATCCCGCTTCCGCCGGAGGAGAAAAAGGGCATGATCACAGCCGTGGACGGAATCAGCCCAAGCGGCAGAGCAATACTCATCCCAAGCTGAAGCAGGATGACGATCCCGCAGCCCAGGCCAAGAATCATCCCAAGCTGATTCTTCTGTCCCAGCGAGATCCGGAAGATCTTCACCACCAGGAGCAGAAAAAGCCCGATCACCAGGATTCCGGCAATCACCCCATAGGACGCGATCAGGCTCACAAAAATATAATCATTGTCAAAGCCCGGAAGATCTTTCATAGCCGTCAGATTTTCCGCCGTTCCCATAAGCGGCCTGCTGGAGGCAAGGATGTTCCTCATGCGGTCGACAAAAAAATCACCGCTGGAGCTGCTGTTGAAAAAAGCCTGGATCCGCGCCATCTGATAAGCCGCCACCCGTCCGAACATGACCGTCCCGAACCAGAACCACACCGGAGCCAGAAACAACGCGCCAAGGCCGGCGACCGCCCGTCTTTTTGACACCGGATACCAGCCTTTGATCACGGCGACCATGGTCAGGATGATACAGGTGGTCCAGAGAACCATCGCCTGAGAAATGGACGGAATCCGGAAAGTGAGCCACCCGGCCGCAAAGGCCCACAAAAGCGCCTTTCCGATTCCCAGGTACCCCCGGCCCCGGTAAGCATACAAAAGTCCTCCGTAAAGCGGCACGAACAGAATCATCAGCGTCGGCGTGAACAGGCTGACCGGTCCAAGGCGGATGTAGAGTCCCGCTCCGTTGATTGTCACCAGAAAATACCTCATTCCCAGCAGAATCAGCAGCAGAAAAGCCGCTGCCGCCCGTCTGGCATATCTGGACAGGATGCTGTAATCCAGACGGTAGACCAAAAGCATCAGGCCGTATCCAAGCAGAACATACAGAATATGACAGCTCAGGTATTCATGATATCCCGTCTCTGATATTTTCCGGACGGAAAAATCCAGCGTCGCATGCAGAATGATGCTGGCAAGACTGATGATCCCGATCAGCACCAGGATCCCCACCGACATCTGCGGTCTGTGAATCCGGTCCAGGGACACTCCCGTCTCCACCGGATCCCCCATCTCCCGGACCGCCTTCTCGAGAGCCTCCTCCTCGAACATGCCCTCCTCTTCATAGGCTTTTGTCTGCTCCAGAATATGATCTCTTAATTCCTCGCTGACCATTCCTCTCACCTTTGTGCAGCGAATCTGCTCTGTCACCGCATTCAGATACTCTTCCATTCTCATACGCCCACCTCCAGCGCCAGAACGCTTCCCACCGCTCTGGAATATTCCCGCCACTGGGATTTCTTCTCCTCCAGATGCTTCCGGCCCTCCTTCGTAATCTGATAATACTTCCGGACTTTCCCCAGCACCTCCTGCTCATAGGACCGGACAAAGCACTTATCCTCCAGTCCGTGAAGCAAAGGATACAAAGTTCCCGCTTTCAGTTCAAACACATTCTCCGAACGCTGTCTTAGCGTATCGATCATCTCATACCCATACATGTCCTTCTCCGAGAGCAATTTCAAAATCATCATGGCCATACTCCCTGATACCAGCGCCTTGTCAATCGCCATACGATACCTCCTGATTAAAGTTCCGCTTCAGTCCCTCCCTGCGCCCCCGGCAGGAAATGCATTCCCGGACGCCTTCGCGTCCTCTCCTGCATTTGGGGCTCCGTCCGGGCTTCCGCTGGTTAAACCTCTGTCCTATATTTATATAGTCTCTCTATATATAGATTAACTATATAATATATCGAATACCTATATATGTCAAGAAAAAAATTTCCAACCGCACAGTTGAAAATTTTTCGCCTGGCAGGGCATAGGCAGATTATCTGCCCACGCTCTCCTTCTTATTCCACACAAACACCACACAGAGCAGCGCTGCAACCGCCAGCACCACTGCATAGGGGCTCTTTGTCACCCCGGCAAGCAGATACGCCAGAAACGCAATCACTCCATTGACCACTGCATACGGAAGCTGGGTTTTCACATGTTCTACCAGATTGCACTGCGCTCCTGTGGAGGACAGAATCGTCGTATCCGAAATCGGAGAACAGTGATCTCCGAACAGTCCGCCCGAGAGCACCGCTCCCACAGCAATCGCATAAGGAATGGAAAAAGCATGGGCCATCGGGATGGCCAGGGGCATCATGATGGCAAAGGTTCCCCAGGAGCTTCCGGTAGAAAAAGACACAAAGGTTCCAAACAAAAAAATAAAAGCCGGAATCAGCGCCGGAGCAAAATGGATGGTCTTCATGGCATTGATGATAAAATCCGCCGTGCCAAGCCCGTCAATCATATTTCCAAGAGACCAGGCCAGCACCAGGGTCACCGCCACATCCGTCATCCCTTTCATGCCGTCCACATAGATTTTAAAAGTCTTTTTAAACATTTGTACTTTGTAAACCCGAATCAAAAGCATCAGAATCAGGGCTCCGAAGAAGTAGCCCATGGTCAGCGCCACGCGGAACTCGTTGCCGTCCACCTTCTGAAAAGGAAAGCCAAGAGGCGCCAGCGTAACAAAAAGAGTTACAAACACAGTGATAATCGGAAGCAGCACCATGGAAGGACGGGCATTTTGGATCGAATAGGGACCGCTCTCCTTTTCCGCTGCCTCTTCGGATTCTTCCCTGGCGCATTCTTCCTCTTCCGCTCGCTTTTCCGCCTTCCGCATCTGGGAAAAATCTTTGCCGGTAAACGCGATCAGCGGGATCATCAGGATTGCCAGGATCGCGTAGATCTGAAACGGAATTGCTTCCACAAAGGTCGTATAGTCCGACTCCGTCACGCCCAGCACCTTGAACTGTTCCTGGATCAGACCCATAATATAGACGCCCCAGCCGATGAAGGGAACCAGAATCGCCACCGGAGAGGAAGTCGAATCCAGAATCCAGGCCAGCTTTTCCCGGGAAATCTTCAGTTTATCAAAAAGCGGACGGAACACCGGCCCCACCAGAAGAGGGGTTCCCAGATCCGAGAAAAAGATCAGAATTCCGCCGGCCCAGGCACACATCTGTGCTTTCAGCTTTGTATTCACAAAACGATAGACGAACTTGCTGAACGCCTGAGCGCCTCCCGATTTCTCCATCAGCTTGATAAAACCGCCGATAAAGATCACCAGCACGATCACGCCCGCATTATAAGAATCCATAAGCTGCACAAAAAAGTAATCCCCGATCATGGATTTTACCGCCAGGAACGGATTTCCCATACAGAAAATCATCGTTCCCACAAATCCTCCGCAAAACAGGGACAGGATCACGTTCCTGCTCCTGATCGCCATCACCACCGCCACAATGGGCGGGAGAAGACTTAACCATCCATAATTCATCACCATATCCTCCTGCATGTAAATCTTGATTGAATATTTACAAATATAACATGCATAAATATTCATATATATTTTAACGGATGAAAAAAAAATTGTAAATCATTTTCTTTTTGGCTGCGCCTCACCTGCCGCGGATTCCCTCCAGAAACTGCTCCCCATATTTCTCATATTTCGCCGCTCCGACACCGGATACGCTGAGCATCTCTGCCCGGTTTTTGGGCTTCTTCAGGCACATATCCATCAGCGTCTTGTCCGTAAAGACAATATAGGGCGGTACCTTCTCAGCCCGGGCAATCTGCATCCGAAGCTCCCGGAGCCGTTCGAACAGCTGCCAGCCGGCAGCATCCAGATCACCGGAAGTCTGCTTCTTTTTCTTCTGAGCAGGTGCTTTCTTTTCCTCCGCTCTGGAGAATTTCATAACCACCGCTTCTTGTCCTTCCAGAATTTTTTCTGCTGCCTGCGTCAGACGGAGCGTTGCGTATTTGTCATCCGTGCTCCTTAAGACCCCCCTGGCAGTCAGCTCCCCGATGATTTCCCTTAAGCGATATTCCGCCACTTCAGCCTGGGTACCATAGGAGGTAAGCCGATCCAGGCCATAGCCCCTGATCTTCTCGCTTTTGCTGCCATGCAACACGGCCGCGATGGTCCCCGCGCCGTAACTCCGCCTGGCCTCCCGGATGCAGGAGAGAATGCTTTTACAGATATTCGTCACGTCTTCTTCTGTATATTCCTTCAGACAGTTGGAACAGTTTTCACAGCGCCTCTTCGTCTTCTCCCCAAAATAGCGCAGAATATACCCCCGCAGGCAGTCCCTGGTGGTGCAGTAGAAGGCCATAAGCTTCAGCCTTTGGGCGTCCCGCTCCCGGACCGCCTCCTGCTCCTCCTTTGTCATCTCCTCCCGGAACTCCTTTTCCTCCAAAAGGAACTGATTGATCCTCACATCCTGAGGCGAATAGAGCAGAATGCATTCCGCCCGCTCACCGTCCCTTCCGGCCCGGCCTGCCTCCTGATAATAATTTTCCATACTCTGGGGCATATTGTAGTGAATCACATAACGAACGTTAGACTTGTCGATACCCATCCCAAAGGCATTGGTCGCCACCATCACCGGCTGCTCGTCAAAGATAAACAGATCCTGGTTGTACTTGCGCTCCTGGGGAGAAAGACCTGCATGGTACCGGACCGCCGGGATCCCTGTTTTCTTCAGAAGCTCGCAGACCGCTTCCACATTCTTCCTGGTGGCACAGTAGATGATCCCGCTCTCTTTTCTGTGTTCCTGCACATACTGCAAAAGCTCCTGATCTTTCTGTCCGCCGCTTCGCACCTCAAAATACAGGTTCTCCCGGTCGAAGCCTGTCACCAGCACCCGGGGGTTTTGAAGTCCCAGCACACACAGAATGTCATTTTTAACCTCCTCTGTGGCTGTCGCGGTAAAGGCACTGACTACGGGCCTTCTCTTCATCCCGGCAATCATATGTACTATATTCAGATAGCTGGGCCTGAAATCCTGCCCCCACTGGGAAATGCAGTGGGCTTCATCCACTGTCACCATGCTGATCTCTGCTCTGCTTAAAAACTCCTGAAAAAGTCCGCTCAAGAGCCGTTCCGGCGCCACATAGATGATCTTGTATCTGCCCTGTCCGGCCAGCTCCATGGCCTTTCTGATCTGCCCCTCTGTCAGAGAACTGTTGATGTAAGCAGCATGAATCCCCGCCTCATTCAGCCCTCTCACCTGATCTTTCATCAGCGAGATCAGCGGAGAAATCACAATCGTAATTCCAGATAGCAAAAGTGCCGGAACCTGATAACAAATCGACTTCCCGGCTCCTGTGGGCATAATGCCCAGTACATCCTGCCCCCCGAGAATCCCGTCAATCAAGGCCTCCTGCCCCGGCCGAAATCCGTCGTATCCAAAATATTCTTTCAAAACTTTGTACTTTTCCAAACGATCCTCCCTGTACACTCCAAACGATCCCGCTCCTGTCCCGCAAGGCCAGACGGGAAACCTTTCTTTTTCCCCTGAGACCGGAATCCTCATCGGCAATGCCGCCTCCTACACCAGCCCATGGCGCGAATGCCGGCGGATACGCGTCCCACAGGCTCCATACCACTGTGTTTTCCTCACTCGGTGCAATCAGGATCCAGCTCTGTGCCGGGCGTCTTTTCGCAGCCTGGGCCTTTGCAGCGCTCCCCCTCTTTTTGCATCCTTGTAATCTGCCGCATCTCATACGCGATCATTCCGATGGCCGCTGCCCCGGCTGCCAGATCCGCAATGGGTCCCGCATACATAATGCCGTCAATCCCCAGGAAAATTGGAAAGACCACAATCAGCGGAAGCAAAAACAGAATCTGTCTGGTCAGCGACAAAAAGATTCCTTTCACCGGTTTGCCGGTGGCCGTAAAGAACGTAGCAGTCACCGGCTGAATGCCGTTTAAGAACGTCATGAACATAAAGATCTGAAAGTACCGCACTGCAAAAAGGAAATACTCCTCTGAACCATCTCCAAAGACCGAAATAATCTGTCTTGGAAAAAGCTGGAACAAAAAGAACGCAACACTGGATACCGTCAGAGCATACCGCACAGTCCGAAAGTAAACCGCTTTTACCCGGTCATACTTTTCTGCCCCGTAGTTATAGCCCGCAATCGGCTGCAGGCCCTGGGCCAGACCAATCACAATCGAAAAATAAAGCATCGCGACTTTTGATATAATACCTGCACAGGCCAGCGGTATGGAATCCCCGTAAACTGACCGGGCCCCGTAATAGGTCAGGGAATTATTCAGTACAATCTGCACGACCATCATGGCAATCTGATTAAAAAAGGACGACAGTCCCAAAGACATAATATGTACCGCATACTCCGCCCGGATCACCAGGTGACATGGCTTCAGCGTCACGGACTTACAGTGAAGCATATACTGAAAAATCATGCCTGCCGCCACAATCTGCCCGATAATCGTCGCCAATGCCGCTCCCGCCATCCCCATGCCAAAACAAAAAATAAATATCGGATCCAGGATGGTATTGATCAGTGCACCGGTCAGGTTGCAGAGCATGGAATACTTGGGAGTTCCGTCTGCCCGGACCAGATGGGCGCCTCCGTTGGAATAGATAAAAAAGGGAAAGCCAAGAGAAGTGATCCTTGTATAGGTGATTGCATAGGCAAGTACACGGTCCGGTGAACCAAAAAATTTCAGCATGGGCACCAGAAAAATCTGAGCCACAAGACACAGCACGATCCCCAGCACAAATAAAAGAACTGCCGCATTGCCCATATAATGAACCGCCTGCTCCTTCTGCTTGCGGCCAAGGGCCAGATTGAAGGAGGAAGCGCCTCCGATGCCAAACAAAAGAGCAACTGCCACACAGGAAGTGGTCAGCGGAAACGCCACATTCGTAGCCGCATTGCCCAGCTCCCCGATACTCCTTCCAATAAAAAACTGATCCACAATGTTGTACAGTGCACCTACCAGCATGGCGATGATGCTGGGCACCGCAAACTGCCGGATCAGCTGTTCAACGGGCAGCACGCCCAGTCTGTTTTCTTTTGTCGTCTCCACGTTCTTTCATCCCCCTGTCTCTCTTTTGATCCTCGGCAGAAAATCCCTGTTATCCCCGCAGAAAATCCCGCCCGCCTTTTGGACCAGTATTTCCATAACCTTCTGTGCCTTTTTTGCGTCCTCCTGCATGAAAGTGACTGTACAGACCTCAGCCGCCTGCTGTTCGCATATACAGGCAAGAAGCTCTTCATCCCATTCTTCCCTGGGAAGGATCTCCAGATCCACAGACCCCGCATCCAAAAGCCCGATCTCCAAGACTCCCGCTTCTTCCCAGAATTCCGCCCTCTGCCCCTCTTCCTCTTTCAGAAATTCATAAAGAAGGCGCAGCGCACCCTCTTCCTCTGACAGATACAGCCACTCCTCCATAACCTTTGGTGCTTCTTTCGTCTTGCCTTTCTTCATCCGTACCTCCTAATTGACCATTGCCCAGACACCTGCCGGCACCTATTCTTTCCAACATCCGGTATCCGGTTTTCTATAAACCGGCTGCCTGTCTTTTACAGCTGAAATGTCTTTTTCGACTGGGCCTTTATACGCACCTCACACTTTGCATACCGCACTCCATTGATGTTCAACTCGTAAAAAGCCTTTGCCTTCAGACAGTCTTCCTCCAAATGAAACTCCACTTTTTTTGTATAAGTCTCCATCAGAAAACTCCCGTAAGGGATCGCATATGTGCTGCTCTCCCTCTTTCCTTCTTCAAACACCATATTGGTGGTAACCGGGCCTCTTTTTTGAAGCTCCATCTTTCCTTTTCGGATCTTGATCCGGTTCTTTACCGGCTCCGACATGCCTTCCAGCTGCTCATCATAGAGCAGATACTGCGTATCGTTCCGCTCAAAATACTGTCCGATGTGTACCATCTCAATGGTATCACTTTCTTCTTCCTCCACATGGAACCCGGAGATCGTCACCATAACATCTTTCGTCATCCTTACCTGCTCTCTTTCGTCCTTTCCTGTATCTATCCATTGTAGCCGTTTTCCAGCTGTTATTCAAGCCCTTTCAGACATTGAAACTGCACCTTTACCGGAAGTTTTTCTGGATTGGGCATCTCATAGGTCAGGCTCCACCAGGCCATGGTCATCACCGGCTCATGATCCGGCATCCCGGTCTGTGCCACCTCTGCTGTGTCCACCTGAAGCACCTCCGGAATCATCATACAGCCTGTTGCCATCACACCTGCCAGAACAGAGCACACAAAAATCCCGATTCTTCTTCGCATCTGAATCCATCTCCTTTTTTTGATCTGGTATCAGTATGGCCAGGATTCGAACCCCTTATACCTGCCATCCGATGTGACCACCGGAATCTCGCACGGTTCCTGATTCAGCCAGGCATTTAAAACCCGGTGCACAGGAACCCCCTCCTCTGGCTGCTCCTCCTTTTTTGCCTCTTCCCCGGCTGCCCCCTTTGTCACATGGACCAGGGTTCCCCGGGAGTAAGCCGCACTGGTCTGGATCTCCTGCAGAAGATCCAAGAAGTTTTCCTGCTGCAGAAGATCTCCGGAAAAGTAAAAGTTTTTCAGGTGATTAAAATCCATGTTCTTCTGCTCATATTCCCAGTAAATCCTTTTTGCCTCCTCCAAAGACCCGCTCACCGTTTCAAAAGGCTCTTTTTCCTCTTCATCGGAAGTGCCAAAGCCAAAGGTCAGAGCAAAGCGGTCCCCTTCACCCACATCCACTCCGATGGCTGTGACCAGACTTTGCTGCTCCAGTTCCTGAGAACTGCAGCCCCACAGGAAAAAAGAAAGAAACAGGCATCCTGCCGCCATCGCTTTTTTTCTTCCATTTTTCTGCATCCACTGCCAAAGCAGAATCAAAATCTGGACGGGCGTCAGCACCCGGTACAAGATCTCCTGTCCCCATTCCATACATTCCGGCAGACAGGCGGCCCCAAAAGAAAGCACCATCGACCCAAGGAGCAGCCATTTCTTCCATGTCTTTGGCTCCCCCTCTGCCAACGGTGCAAAGAGGCTGCTGCACAAAAGAAACAGGCCGATCACCCAGGCAAAGACAAACAAAGCATCCAACCGCCCGATGACATTGCCCGGAAAATGAGCCAGAGTCATGGCAGAGGCCACCGGGTAGTTTAAACCCTTGTGACCCAGATTGCCATAGATACAGTAGGAAAACAGACCAAATCCAGCCACTGCCAGAGCACCGGTGACCCAGAGTTTCCCCACGGTCTTTGCAAATCCTGCCCTGCCCTTTGTCTGCCCGCTCAGATGCCACAGACTCCCCGCTGCCATAAGCCAGCAGAACAGTTCATACCCCTGGATCCATTGATTTTTTCCAAAGGTAATCCGAAGCTCCAAAAGCCTCTTTCCTTCCACCTCCCCATACATCAGAAAGGTCAAAAGCAAGAGCAGTAAAAGGAAAAAAGAGAATAAAATCTCACTGACCCGAAGTCTGCACTCCAGTCCCTTATACAGGTTATAGTAGCAAAAAAGGCAGAACCAGAGAAGAATCACCCAAAGTCTGGTTCCTGTGAGCAAAAAATGCTGGACCAAAAGTCCGGTCATGCGGATCAGCATGGTTCCCAACACCCAATAGTTTACATAACATATCCACTTGGATATCTGTCCTTCCGGGCGGGGCACAAAAGCAGCACCCAGGAAAAAGATTCCCAAGAACAGAAGTGCCAGTATGATGCTGCCCGGATTTTCCCGATTCATGATAAGCGGCGGCAGCAGCGCTCCCAGACTTATGAGAGACGCCGCATAATTGCGGTAAAGCTGCCTGTCCGAGACCTGATGATTTCCAGAAAACATATCAGCCCTTCTTTCTAAGTTTGATTCTTGCATCCCGCCTGGCAAAGATAGGTCTTCGCTGGATCATGCGGAAAGGATAACGGATCAGAGAATCCCGCTTATCCTCATAGCCATTCAGATCCGACGCCACATAGGGCATCAGGTAGGGGATACCGAAGCTGTTTAAGTGGGACAGGTGAATCAGCACCCACAGATAGGATAACAGCACGCCGTAAAGCCCAAGCCATGCCCCCATGAAGATACATCCATACTTTAAAAGCCGGAAGGCAGAGGAAAACTCTTCGTTTGGGATGGCAAAAGAGCAAAGAGCCGTGAAGGCCACTACAATAACCACGATGGGACTGACCACATTGGCCGATACCGCTGACTGACCGATGATCAGTCCTCCCACAATGCCGATGGTATTGCCGATGGGACCCGGCAGCCGGATTCCTGCTTCCCGTATCAGTTCAAATGAAATTTCCATAAGAAGCACTTCCCCCAGAGAGGGGAAAGGGACTCCCTGCCTCGCTTCGGCCATGGAGAGGATCAGATTCGTCGGAAGGAGACTGGTGTGCCAGGTGGTCACTGCCACATAGATGGCCGGAAAACTCATGGCCAGAATTGCCCCGAAAAACCGAAGAAGCCTGGCAAAGGTAGCAATCTCAAAACGGTTGTACCAGTCATCACTGGTCTGAAAAAAACTGTTGTAATCCGATGGAAAGATAAGGACCGTCGGAGAATGATCCGTAACGAGAACCACCCGTCCCTCCAGCACCGCAGAGGCCGCCCGGTCCGGTCGTTCTGTGGCCTGGAACTGCGGAAACGGGGACAGCCAGTGCTTTTCTGTAAGCTGTTCCAGCATCCCGCTGTCCAAAATCCCGTCAATTTCATAGGCATCCATCCGTTCTTTGATGGTGTCAAGCAGATCCGGATAGATCAGATCCTCCATATAGACCAGCGCAGTCATGGTATGTGAACGGGTTCCAATCTCCTGCTCTTCCACCTTCATCCTGGGATCCCGGATTCTTTTGCGGATCAGTGCCACATTCAGTTTCTCACTCTCAGTAAATCCTTCTCTGGATCCCCGCATAACCTTTTCACTTTCTGCCTTGGAAACCCCAAGCCCCGGATATCCTTTGCTGGAGATTTTATAGACCTGGTCATCTCCTTCCAGAAACAAAATCCCGTTGCCCGCAAGAAGAGCGCTCTGCGCCTCCTCATAGGTATTCAAAGGCTGCACATCCGACAGGCCGATCACATGCTCCTCCAGCATCAGATTGCTGACGGCCACCTCCACGTAGACCAAAAGCCCCTCTTTTTTTCCGTCCTCCAAAAAAACCTGCCGGTTCAGAATGTCATCACAATTTTCAAATTGCTGTTGTACCCATTCTCTGTTGCGGACCAGCGAAGCAGATATTTCCCCCATTTGGAAACCTCCATGTCATGATTTCACAGATCGAAAAAAGCTGCCGCAAAATGTGGTGCCGGAAACATCTGCTGTTCCCGGACGCCGCTTTTGCGACAGCCCCATTTACAGGCTTATTATGTGTCTTTCTTCCAGAAATATACTTCCAAACCCCTCAGGGAATCATGACCTATGTACATTATAGGGAAGTTCATCCCTCCCTGTCTGTATCCTGATCCCACAAGGGAATCATGACCTATGTACGTTATAGGGCACCGTAAGATATACCTGTTTGGCCAGCCTCGAGACTTTCACAGCCCGAAAGGCCTTTCTTGCTTTTGTCTGATTCTCAAAAACGCCAAATACCGTGGGACCGCTTCCGCTCATCAAAGCCCCAAGTGCCCCGGCCTCCATCATGCACTTTTTAATCTCCCGAATCACCGGATGAGCCGGAATAGTCACCTCTTCCAGAACGTTGCCCATATGGGCGGAAAGAAGGCCCAGATCCTTTTTCTCCAGAGCATCAATCATGGCGTCCACATCCGGATGCTGCTCCGGCTTCAGGTCATTGGCATGAAGGTTCTCATACACAGCCCGGGTGGACACACTGATCCCCGGTTTTGCGATCAGCAGGTAACATTTGGGCATAGAAGGCAGGGTTCTTAACTTCTCGCCGATGCCTTCTGCCAGGGCGGTTCCCCGCAACACACAGTAAGGCACGTCCGCACCCAGGCGGACTCCCCGCTCCATCAGACCACGCCTGGAAAGCCCAAGTCCATACATCTGGTTCAGTCCCCACAAAACCGCAGCTCCGTCAGAACTTCCGCCCGCCATACCTGCCGCCACCGGAATCTTTTTCTGAAGGTGAATGCATATGCCATCCGGAATCTGGAACTCATCCGCCAGAAGTTTTGCCGCTTTATAGACCAGGTTATTCTCGTTGGTGGGCAGATAATAAAGGTTTGTCTTTACCTGGATTCCCGGCTGCTTTACCTTCCGGATCTCCAGCTCGTCATAGAGATTGATGGTCTGCATGATCATTTTGACCTCATGGTAACCATCTTCCCGTCTTCTCAGCACATCCAGGCCAAGATTCACCTTGGCCAGTGCCTTCAACTGTATCTTGTCCATACCAGCTTACTTGTCCACACTTTTCAGAGTCGGGAACAAAAGTACATCCCGGATTGACGGACTGTTGGTCAGGAGCATCACCAGACGGTCGATGCCATAACCGATACCTCCGGTGGGAGGCATGCCGATCTCCAGTGCATTCAGGAAATCTTCATCTGTGTGGTTCGCTTCCTCATCTCCCGCTGCAAAAGCTGCCTCCTGAGCTGCAAAACGCTCCCTCTGGTCGATGGGATCATTCAGCTCAGAATAGGCATTGGCCATCTCTCTTCCGGTGATGAACAGCTCAAAACGCTCCACATACCCGGGCTTGTCCGGCTTTTTCTTGGTCAGCGGCGAGATCTCGATGGGGTGATCCATGATAAAGGTCGGCTGAACCAGCTTCTCCTCACAGAACTCCTCGAAAAACAGGCTCAGGATATCTCCTTTGGTGTGACGGTCCTCATACTCCACGTGATGTTCATCCGCCAGCTTCTTAGCCGCTTCTGTATCCACCACCTGGTCAAAATCCACACCTGCATACTTTTTCACCGCGTCAATCATCGTCAGACGCTCAAACGGCTTTCCAAGATCGATGACCTGATCGCCATAGGTTACTTCCGTCGTCCCAAGCACTTCCTGCGCCACATAGCGGTACATATTCTCGGTCAGGTCCATCATTCCATAGTAGTCCGTATACGCCTGATACAGCTCCATCAGTGTAAACTCCGGGTTGTGTCTGGTGTCTACCCCTTCATTCCGGAACACCCGGCCGATCTCATAGACCCTTTCAAGTCCTCCCACAATCAGTCGCTTCAGGTACAGTTCCAGAGAAATCCGAAGCTTTACATCCTCATCCAGCGCGTTGTAGTGAGTCTCAAAAGGACGCGCCGCCGCACCGCCCGCATTGGATACCAGCATGGGAGTCTCCACCTCCATAAATCCCTGTCCATCCAGATAGCGGCGGATAGCACTGATGATCTTCGAACGCTTTACAAAGGTATCCTTCACCTCTTCGTTCATGATCAGGTCGGTATATCTCTGGCGATATCTTAAGTCCGTATTGGTAAGTCCGTGGTATTTCTCCGGAAGAATCTGAAGGCTCTTGGACAAAAGCGTCACGGACGCTGCATGAATGGAGATCTCCCCGGTCTTTGTAGTAAACACCTCACCCTCGATGCCTACCAGATCACCGATATCGAACTTCTTAAAATCTTTGTAGGGCTCTTCCCCGATGCTGTCTCTTGCCACATAGGACTGGATATTTCCCTCCAGATCCTGCACGTTGCAAAAAGACGCCTTTCCCATCACCCGCTTCTGCATGACACGGCCTGCCACCCGAACTACCTGGCCTTCCAGCGCGTCATAGTTCTCCTTGATCTCCCGGCTGTGATGGGTCACATCGTATTTTGTAATCTGAAATGGATCCTTTCCTGCTGCCTGAAGCTCCGAAAGCTTCTCACGGCGCACTTTCAAAAGCTGATTCAGATCCTGTTCCTGCACATGCTTTGCTTCTGCCACTTTTTATCACTCCTCTTAACTTGCTCTTTGAATGCTGAGCACTTTGTACTGCACGATCCCCGCCGGCGCTTCCACTTCCACCACGTCTCCTACCTGAGCACCCAGCAGCGCACGGCCGATGGGAGATTCATTGGATACTTTATTCTGAAGACTGCTCGCCTCAGAGGAACCAACCAGCTTGTACTCTTCCTCCTCGTCATACTCGATATCCAGTACCCGGACCACACACCCGATACTGATCCGGTTCAAATCAATCTCTTCATCCAGAACGACTTCTGCATTTTTTAAGATCTTCTCAATCTGCTCGATCCTGGCTTCAATGTCCCGCTGCTCATCCTTTGCCGCATCGTACTCCGCATTCTCTGACAGGTCTCCCTGCTCTCTGGCTTCCTTAATCTTCTGGGCAATCTCCCGTCTCTGGACCACCTTCAGATCCTGAAGCTCATCCTCCAGTTTCTTCAACCCTTCATAAGTCAGAATATTTTTTTTCTCTGCCATCCTCTACACCTTCCAATTCTGTTAAATATCCTGTATTTCTCAAATACAGACACCCCATAAGTCAGTGCCTCATATAGTCAAAGTATTATAACTTACTGCTGATACAATGTCAAGCTGCTTTTCCCACTGCTCCACGTCCAGCACGACATTCCCGGGAGGCCTGCTGGTCTCTTTGGGAAGCAGCACCAGAAGAAGTCCGTACTCTTCCATAGCTTCTTCAGAAAGCTCCAAAAAAGCCTCCTCCCGATCAGTCAAAAGATAAAACACATTCAGATCTTTCATCAAAAGCTCCGCAATCTGCGCCACCTGATACGCCGGACGTTCACCGTCATCGATCAGCACCAGTTCCAAATCCTTTCGGGAGATACCTTTCTCTCTTCGAAAATAGGTCACAATCTCCGGTGTCTTCACAATATATAAGAAGAAACTCTTTTTTTCCTCATTTGTCTCAGTCTTTGGCACCGCTTCTTTTTTCCCAAACAGCGCCAGAAGTTTTCGGAAAAATCCCACCCAGTCATCTCCGGATTCTGTTCTTTCTTCCAGTATATGTCACAGGTCCTGAATTAAATCCTCCAATTGTTCCAGACTTTCCACTTGATTGACTTTTGCCCGAAGCTTTGCAGAATGAGGAAAACCCGCCGTATACCACGCCACATGCTTTCGCATCTCCCGGATCCCGGTGTACACGCCTTTTTGGGCAACCTGCAGTCTGGCATGGCGCAGTATCATCACTTTTACCTCCTCCCGGGATGGGACTTCCTCTGGTTTTCCGGTCTCCATCTGATGGAGAATCTGCCGGAAGATCCAGGGATTCCCCTGGGCGCCCCTTCCGATCATGATGCCGTCGCATCCGGTCTCCCGAAGCATGGCCTCGGCGGACTTTGCCGACACCACATCGCCATTGCCGATGACCGGGATTTTCACAGCCTCTTTGACCTGTCTTATGATCTCCCAGTCCGCCTTTCCGTGATAATACTGATCTCTGGTCCTTCCATGAACCGCGACCGCCGCCGCACCGCTGCTTTCTGCAATTCTGGCAATCTCCACTGCATTTACATGGTCCTTGTCAAACCCTTTCCGGATCTTGACCGTCACCGGCTTATGAATGGCCTGTACCGTCTTTCTGACAATTTCTTCCACCAGTTTTGGCTGCTTCATCAAAGCTGCCCCTTCCCCATTGCCTGCCACTTTGGGAACGGGACAGCCCATATTGATGTCCAGAATGGAAAAGGGACGCTCTTCGATCTTTTTTGCCATCTCACTGATGATATCCGGATCCGATCCAAAAAGCTGTAAAGAAACCGGCGGCTCCCCCTCATGGATGGCCAGAAGGGCTTTTGTGTTGCGGTTTTCATAATAGATGGCCTTGGCGCTTATCATCTCCATGCACAGAAGCCCCGCTCCCTGCTCTTTGCAAAGCAGACGAAATGGCAGGTCAGTCACACCTGCCATGGGAGCAAGGATCAGATTGTTATTCAGCGTCACATTACCGATTGTCAGTTTACGTACCATCCTGCACCTCACCCTGGACCCATACTTGATAATACAGCTCCAGCGCCTTTAAAAGCTCCGCCTTTTCTCTCTGAATCTTCCGGATCTTCAGTTCGCTCCCGATCTCATCAAAGAGCAGATCTCCTTCATCTGCCGACACCTGAAGACAAAGTTTCCCCTCCGGGTCGAACAGAAGTGTTAAAATCCCGCCTACATCTTCCGTAAAAAGCACACACATGATCTTCAGTTCATCCTGAATCTGTGCCGGCAGCCGGCCAAATCTCTCATTCAGGTAATATTTCTGCTCATAGGCACTGGCTGCGCAGAGCACTACTGATTCTAAAGCCATCCTTTCACCTCTATACATATCCATACAGTCCCCGGACTGACACCTCTCCTGCATAGACTTCTGTGATCGTCCCGTCTGTCCTTTTTACCACCAGTTCCCCTTTTGCATTGATTCCGTCGGTAGTCCCGGTATAGGCATGTCCTGGTTCCAGTACCCGGATCTCATGGCCTCTGTTGATACAAAGTCTGTTATAGGCCGTACACAGAGCAGACAAATCCTCCGTCTTTTGAAACACTTCATAAAATGTTTCCAATTCTTCCAACACTGCCGCCACCAGCGGTGCCCTTGGGATCTTCTTTCCCAGTTCCAGAAAAAGAGAGCCGGCAGTCTCTTTCACCTCCTCTGGAAAAACTTCCTGATTTACATTGATGCCCGCACCGATGACCACATAGTTGATATAGTCCACTTCCGTGCTCATCTCCGTCAGAATCCCGCACACTTTCTTTCCATGAACCACCACATCGTTAGGCCATTTGATACCAGAAGAAAGCCCGGTCACTTTGCGGATTGCCTCTGCGACGGCCATGGCCATCACAAGGGTCAGCCTGGATGCGTGTTCCGGCCGGATCTTGGGCCGAAGAAGAAGTGTCATCATGATATTCTCTCCTCTGGCGGACGCCCAGCTCCTGCCTCTTCTGCCTTTTCCCCCGGTCTGCTCCTCTGCAGTCACCAAAGTCCCCTCCCGGGCTCCGTCTTCTGCCAGCCTCTTGGCCTGGGTGTTGGTGGAATCCACGCATTCCAGACAGATGCAGTTTTGCCCGGCCCAGTTAGTGGAAATTCTGCTTCGGATTTCCTCCGCAGTCATCACATCCGGTGTCTTTACCATCCGATAGCCTTTATTTTTCACTGCCTCGATCTCATAACCTTCTTCTTTCAACTGTCCCACCGCTTTCCAGACAGCAGTTCTGGAAACCCCGAAGTGCTCACAGAGCTGCTGCCCGGAAATATACTGATCGGTCTCCCTTAAGATTTTCAGCAATCCTGCTTTCACAAAAACCCTCCCAGATGCAGAAATGACAAGATCATCCCCACCAGCATACAGACCGCAAAAACAATCTGGAGCAAAGCCGCTGCCATATGATTCTCAACCAGATCCCGCACACTGCCCGCCAGATACAGAAGCATTCCGGCCAGGAAAGTAAACGGTATGCCAACCGCCCGGACAGACTGATCCGAACCGACGATAAAAGCCAGGGTCAGGATGATCAGACTAAGCCATATGGAAATCATCTGATGCCTTTTTGCAATCCATCTCATCATTTGATCTTCTCTATGCGCCCAGAGTCGCCGCCATCACCGCTTTGATTGTGTGCATCCGGTTTTCTGCCTCATCAAAGACCACTGACTGTTTCGATTCGAATACTTCATCTGTCACTTCCATGGCGTCAAGCCCGTATTTCTCACTGATTTCCTGTCCAATCTTCGTATTCCGGTCATGGAATGCCGGCAGACAATGCATAAAGACTGCCTGAGCCCCGGCATTGTCCATAACTGCCTGGTTGACCTGATAGGGGAAGAGATCTTTGATTCGCTCCGCCCACACATTCTCCGGCTCGCCCATGGACACCCACACATCCGTGTAAATCACGTCTGCATCTTTGGTCGCTGTCTTTACATCCTCTTCCAGACAGATCCTGGCACCGGTCTTCTCTGCAATCTCCTGGCACTGCTTTACCAGTTCCTCACAAGGCCAGTATTTCTTCGGCGCACAGGCTGTAAAATCCATGCCCATCTTCGCACAGCCCACCATCCAGGAATTACCCATGTTGTAACGGGCATCTCCCATGTAGACAACCTTTACCTTCAACGTTCCAAAATGTTCCCGGATCGTCAGAAGATCTGCCAGAATCTGAGTGGGATGGAACTCATTGGTCAGCCCGTTCCATACCGGTACTTTGGCGTATTTTGCCAGTTCCTCTACGATGTTCTGTCCAAAGCCGCGATACTCGATCCCCTCATACATCCCCGCCAGCACCCGGGCTGTATCAGCGATGCTTTCCTTCTTTCCGATCTGAGATCCGGTAGGTTCCAGATAAGTGGTTCCCATGCCCAGATCATGAGCTGCCACTTCAAAAGAGCAGCGCGTTCTCGTGCTTGTCTTCTCAAAAATCAGGGCCACGTTCTTCCCCTTAAGGGTGTCTACGGGTATCCCTTTTTTCTTCTTTTCCTTCAGATCTGCAGCCAGATCCAGCAGATACCCGATTTCCTCCGGGGTAAAATCCAAAAGTTTCAAAAAATCTCTTCCCTTTAAATCCATATGAATACTTCCTCCATGAAAATGGGGCTGACATGCATGTCAGCCCGGATGATCTTATTCGTATAACAACAGTTACTGCTTCGCAACTTCCACTGCGGAAGTCACCAGTCCTGCAAGCTTCTGAATCTCTGAGGGGATGATAATCTTGGTCGCTTTGCCATCCGCCGCCTTCATAAATGCTTCCAGACTCTTAAGCTGAATCACTGCTTCGTCCACGCCTACCTCTTTCAGGAAACGAAGGCCGTCCGCGTTAGCCTGCTGTACTTTCAGGATCGCTTCTGCCTGACCTTCTGCTTCTTTGATCATTTTCTCCTTCTCTGCTTCTGCCCTCAGAATCGCCGCCTGCTTTTCTGCTTCCGCATCCAGGATTGCTGACTCCTTGTGACCTTCCGCCACCAGAATCGTCGATTTCTTTTCGCCCTCTGCCTTGAGGATTGCTTCACGGCGCTCCCGTTCTGCTTTCATCTGCTTTTCCATGGCATCCTGAATCGCCGCCGGCGGGATGATATTCTTAAGCTCCACACGGTTTACCTTGATCCCCCAGGGGTCCGTGGCCACATCCAGAGATGCCCGCATCTTCGTGTTGATGGTCTCACGGGACGTCAGGGTCTGATCCAGCTCCAGGTCACCGATGATGTTACGAAGGGTCGTAGCCGTCAGATTCTCAATCGCCATGATCGGATTATCCACACCATAGGCAAACAATTTCGGATCAGTGATCTGGAAGAACACAACCGTGTCAATTCTCATGGTTACATTATCCTTGGTGATCACCGGCTGTGGTGCAAAATCCACCACCTGCTCTTTTAACGTCACCCGCTTTGCCACCCGGTCGATAAATGGCGCCTTGAAGTGGATCCCCACTCCCCAGGTTCCGTTGTATGCACCCAGACGCTCCATAACCAGAGCAGTAGCCTGGGGTACGATCTTGACGCAGGATGCCAGGATAATCAAAAGAACTAATATCAATACAGCTACTAATACAGGCATGTCTCTTCCTCCTTTATCTCTTCCACAATCAGCTTTACGCCTTCTATGGCGCAGATTCTCACTTTGCTCCCCACTGGTATCACGCTGCCGTTTGCTTTACTCCTGGCCGTCCAGCTCACATCTGACAGGACTACTTCTCCGCTCTGTGCCAGGTTATTCACTTCCACGGTCACCACTGCCAGCCGGCCGATCAGACTGTCTGCATTGGTTTTCACGTGGCCGCTTCGCATATACCGGACTGCCACAGGCCGGGTGATGACCAGAAGCGCCAGTGACAAAACCACAAAAATAGTTCTCTGGGTCGCCACACTTGCACCAAAAAAGGTGGAGAAAAATGCCACCATGGCGCCTCCTGCGAACCAGATCGTAGTCAGTCCCATGGTTGCGATCTCAATGACCAGAAGGATGATCACCAGTCCAAGCCAGAGAATTGCCGGATCTATTGACATCATGATGCAATACCTCCATTCCTTAAATAGTTGTAACCATTATACAACACTTTGATGCAATTTACCATAGGATACGCAAAAAAGAATCTGAAACCCGGATTTCCACACTTGATACAGCTCTTCCGGCAAAGCAAAAACTGCCACCATCCGGTGACAGTCCGCTGTATAAAAGATTTAATAAAATACGTGATTTCCGATGACCAAACCGTCGATACCGCCGGCTCTGCGAAAATGTGTCAGAGTACCTACGGTGGTCTCACCGTTTAAGGCCGCCTGTGCTGCCTGCACGCAGCTTGCTCTTGGGCCGGCTGCCATGATAGCCGCCACTCTTCCGGTAGCCACCGGTCCGAACTGACCGGGCGCAGAAATCACTGCCTGGATGGATCCTGGATAAGCGCCGCTTCTGACGCGGTTCATAACCACAGCCCCCACCGCCACCTGGCCTTCATAAGGTTCGCTGCCTGCCTCTGCCTGGATCAATGCTGCCAGAAGAAGTGTATCATCTCCGGAAGCCGCAATCGCTCCGAGGTTGGCCGTTCTTCTTTCTTTTTCTTCTGCCGCTTTTCTCGCCGCTTCTTCCGCTTTGATCTCCTCTATCGTCTTCGCCTCGCCGTACTTGTAATCTACTTCTACGTATTCTGCTGAGATATAATTCACATCGCCATCCGAGTAAATGATCTCCAGCCAGCCGCCTTCTTCTTCTCCCACTTCAATGGTTTCGCCCATGCCGATCAGATCGATAACCGGAGCCTCGGTACTGGCCGAATCTCTTACTTTCAGGGTCTGGGTCTTCACGGTTGCAACTTTTGCCACATCCTCTGCCGCCCTCTTTTCCGCCTCCCGGCCAAAAGCCAGATATTCGTCGCTGACCCATCCGGTCACATCTCCCGACTGAATCATGGTCCATCCATCGGTCTGTCCCACGATCTCTCCGGCATCGCCTTTAAACAATTTGCCGATGACCACTGCATCTGTGGAAGCATCCGCCCGGATACTGACCGACTCGTCAACCTTTGCCATGACTTTTCCGTCCCATTTGTCTTCCGTAAGAATCTCCTCCACATCTTCCGATGTAAGCTGCTCCATCAACGCATTTAACGTCTCTTCTCCCTCAGTTCCCAGACTTGCAAATCCGGACAGGCACAGCCACATTGCCATAAAAAAAAGCATTGCCGTTCCCTTTTTAAACATCAGTATTCCCTCCTAATATATTGTTATATAGTTTTGCTGGTTGCGTTCCATTTATTACAAAACTATTACATATATTACGGAGATTTTAGCAGATGTTACGGTATTTGTCAACTCTCTATTACAAAATTGCATCATAAAGGCATCATAGTTGTTACTGTTTATGCCTGGCAAAAAGGACACAATCATAATACGCACCTTAAAAATTTATGCACCGGCACGTCCAGGCAGGCCTTTGTGGAACCTCTGTCCGTACCAGACAGACCTTGATATGTGAAAGTTCCCCATACAGCTCGAAGCCTACCGGCGCTGCCGGCAGGCTTCGTACATCAGGATCGAAGCAGCAACTGCTGCATTTAAAGATTCCAGTTTTCCGTACATGGGAATGCGGATCTTTATATCCGCCCGGCTGCTTAACTCCCCACTCAGCCCGTTTCCTTCATTGCCGATGAAAAAGGCACAGCCCGTCCGATAATCCTCCTCATCATAACTGTGCTTTCCCTGCAGATGAGCCGCATAAGTCCGGATATCCCGTTCTTTGAAAAGGGGCAGGATATCTTTCAGCTCCTCTGTATAGAAAAAAGGCACCCGGTAGACAGACCCCATGGTGGAACGGATCGTCTTGGGATTATACAGATCTACGGAAGTCCGGCTTAGAAAAACACCGCTTACCCCGGCGCCCTCTGCCGTCCGGAGAATGGTTCCCACATTGCCCGGATCCTGCAGATCCTCCAGCAGAAGGAGAACCGGATGTTCCCTGCAAAGCAGATCTTCTGCCTGATAATGGAACTGCCTGATCACGCACAGAATCCCCTGAGGCGTCTTTGTATCACTGACCGAAGCAAACACATGGTCTTCCAGTATTTCCATGGGAAGGCCCTTTAAAAAACTGTCCCCCTTCACTTCGTACAGGCTTTTGGAAAGATAGACTTTGTTTACCCTCTCCTTGGGCGCCTCCTCAAACATCTTCATGCCCTCCGCCAGGAATACATCCTGTGTATTCCTGGCGCGGGCCTTTTTCATTAGCTGCTGCAGATTTTTCACCTGCGGGTTCGATGTACTGGTGATCATTACTTCGACATATCCATCGCCACATGCATCATATACGGGGATACCGTCTTTTTCATGGCAAGAGCCTCATCAATATCAAAATCTGTAAACTCTCCGTTCTTATAACCCACCACCCGGTTGGACTTTCCGTCACAGAGCAGATCCACTGCCAGACTGCCCATCATTGTCGCATAGACGCGGTCCCGGCAGGTGGGATTGCCGCCCCGCTGCATGTAGCCCAGAATCGTGGCTCTGGTCTCCATACCGGTGGCCGCCTCGATTCTCCTGGCCATGGAAGTAGAATGGCCAATCCCCTCGGCATTGATGATAATGTAATGTTTTTTCCCAAGTTTCCGGTTCCGGATGATGTCGTTGATGATCTTCTGTTCGTCATAGTTATACACTTCCGGAATCAGAATATCTTCTGCACCGTTGGCGATGCCGCTCCAAAGAGCAATGTATCCTGCATCTCTTCCCATTACCTCAATGATACTGCAGCGCTCATGGGAAGTGGAAGTATCACGCACTTTGTCGATGGCATCCATAGCCGTATTCACCGCCGTATCAAAACCGATGCTGTAATCCGTACAGGCAATATCCAGGTCAATGGTCCCGGGAACCCCCACCGTATTGACACCAAAAGACGCCAGCTTCTGCGCACCTGCAAAGGAACCGTCTCCGCCGATCACCACCAGACCGTCAATCCCATGTTTTTTACAGATATCTGCACCTTTTTTCTGCCCTTCTTCCGTGCGGAACTCCGAACAGCGGGCCGTAAACAGAATCGTGCCGCCCTGATCCAGGATATCGCTGACCGACTCCCGGCTCATATCGACGATGTCTTCTTCCAGAAGGCCCTGATAGCCCCTGCGGATTCCTTTTACTTTTTTGCCGTTCGCACATGCTTTTCTTACTACAGCACGGATCGCTGCATTCATACCCGGCGCATCTCCGCCGCTTGTCAAAACCCCAATTGTGTTCATTTCTTTTGCCATGGTTCTCCTCCAGAAAAATGTTTGGTATGCTGCCTTTCCTAAATAATTTTAATGCATTTTGGCTGTATTTTCAATATGCTTCTCCACAGCTTTTACATTTTCCTCTCCGAATTGTCCGTACAGACGCGCCAGGAGCTCCTGATTCACCGATACATTGCGGTTTGCCGGAAGTACTTTTTTCATCTTTTCCTTTTTCACATAGAGAATCACCTGGTCTTCTCCTTCACTGTCCAGAAGCGCCTGGTGCAGTTCCTTCTCCCGGCGTTCATATTCCGCCAGACTGGGAAACTGTATCCACAGTTCCTTTTTCGCCGTCTCGAAGAAGGACAGACGTTCCAGGATCAGCTTGCTGGCCCGTTCCTCCTCGGCAGAAATCCGTCCGCTTACGAACACCTTGGAATCCAGATTCAGAAGCTTTGCATTCTTTTCATAATCTCTGGGAAAGATGATCACTTCCACCGTCCCCACCAGGTCCTCCAACGTAATAAAAGCCATCATCTGGTTGGTCTTTGTGGGCTTTACTGTCCTGGCAGTGATCATACCGCCGATCACCGCCCTCTCTCCGTCCCGGATCCTGGACTGCTCTCCCTCCTCGGGCGGATAAAAGTCTGTGGACACATGGGTGATGTTTCTTCTCCACTGTTCCTCATAGGCTTCCAGCGGATGGCCGCTGATGTAGAAGCCCAGGACCTCTTTTTCAAAAGCCAGCAGATCTTCTTTCGAATACTCGGATACCTTGGGCACTTTGATCCGAAAAGCTGCCTTGTCCTCCTCCGCCGCAAAATCAAAAAGGCTCATCTGTCCCGCCAGCTCCGTCTTTCGCTTCTGCGCCACCTGGTCCATGATTGACCCGTAGGTCATCATCATCTGTCTGCGGTTCTCCAAAAAACTGTCAAAGGCACCGGACTTGATAAAACTCTCGATCGTCCTTTTATTGATCTCCTTTCCGGATACCCGCTCCACAAAGTCACTCAGACTGACAAAGGGGCCGCCTGCTTCCCGCTCTTTCATCAATTCTTCCAGTACAGGTCTGCCCACACTCTTGATGGCGTTTAGGCCATAACGGATACCGCCTTCCGATACAGAAAATACTGCTTCGCTTTCATTGACATCCGGAGGCAGGATCCCGATCCCCATCTGACGGCAGGTGACGATGTACTCGGATACCTTTGAAGAGTTATCAATGACAGAAGTCATAAGAGCCGCCATAAATTCCACCGGATAATAATATTTCAGCCAGGCCGTCTGATAGGCCACTACCGCATAGGCCGCCGCATGGGATTTATTAAAAGCATATTTGGCAAAATCAATCATCTCATCATAGATCTTGTTGGCTGTCGACTCCGAAATTCCCCTTTTGATACAGCCAGGCACCTGCTCTTCCTCATTGCCGTAGACAAAACTCTGGCGCTCTTTTTGCATAACCGCCGCTTTTTTCTTGGACATGGCCCGGCGCAGAAGGTCGCTTCTTCCAAGGGTATAACCGGCCAGCTTCTGAACGATCTGCATAACCTGTTCCTGATAGACGATGCAGCCATAGGTTGGTTCCAGGATGGATTCCAGTTCCGGGCAGTCATAGGTGATGGTCTCCGGATGATTTTTTCCCCGGATATACTGGGGAATAAAGTCCATAGGCCCCGGGCGGTACAGCGAGATTCCCGCTATGATATCTTCCAGACTTTTTGGCTTTAACTCCTTGATAAAGCCTTTCATGCCGGCACTTTCCAGCTGGAACACGCCGTCAGTCCTGCCGGTTCCAAGAGAGTCTAACACCGCCTTGTCGTCAAAGTCCACATGATCCATATCAATCTTTATCTGCTTGCTTTTTTCCACAAGTTTCACGGCATTTTGTATGACAGTCAACGTCCGAAGTCCCAGAAAATCCATCTTCAGAAGCCCCAGTTCCTCTAAGGTGGTCATCGTAAACTGCGTGGTAAGAGAACCGTCCTGGGCTCTGGACAAAGGCACATACTCCACCACGTCCTTCTGGCTGATCACCACGCCGGCAGCATGCATGGAGGTGTGTCTCGGAAGGCCTTCCAGCCTTTTGGACATATCCACAAGCTCCTTCACCTGGTCGTTGGTCTCATAGAGCGTTCGAAACTCCGGATTCATGTCCAGAGCCTTGTTCAGGGTGATGTTCAGCTCCTGGGGAACCATCTTGGCGATGGATGCCACAAAAGCATAGGGAAGGCCCATAACCCGTCCCACGTCACGCAGTACACCTCTGGCAGCCAGGGTACCAAAAGTGACGATCTGCACCACCCGCTCCTTGCCGTATTTACGGACCACATAGTCGATGACTTCCTGTCGCCTCTCGAAGCAGAAATCAATGTCAATATCCGGCATGGATATCCGCTCCGGGTTCAGAAAACGTTCGAAGAGAAGCTGGTATCGGACTGGATCAATGTTGGTGATGCCAAGCGTATAGGATACAAGGCTGCCTGCAGCGGAACCCCTGCCGGGTCCCACCGCGATCCCGTGATCCCTCGCATATCGGATAAAGTCCCACACGATCAGAAAATAATCTACATATCCCATCTTCTGTATGATGGAAAGCTCATAGGTCAGCTGTTCTTTTAATTCTTTGCTGTCTTTCGGATAGCGTTCTTTCAGTCCCTGGCAGCAAAGCTCATTTAAATATTCCCAGGAAGTGTAACCTTCTGGCACATCAAATCTGGGCAGCTTCGTCACCCCAAACTCGATCTCCACATTGCAGCGGTCAGCGATCTTCTGGGTATTCAAAACAGCCTGGGGAATATAGGGAAAAAGCTGCTCCATCTCTTCGGGAGATTTTACATAATACTGGCCCCCTTCGTAGCGCATCCGGTCCTCATCCGCCAGCCGCTTGCCGGTCTGCAGACATAGCAGAATATCATGAGGTTTTACATCCTCCTCATAGGTATAATGCACATCGTTGGTGGCCACCAGATCCATGGAAAGCTCCCGGCTCATGCGCAGAAGTGCCTGATTTACCTGTTTTTGCTCCGGAATCCCATGATCCTGCAGTTCCAGAAAAAAGTTTCCTTTGCCAAAGATCTCCTCGTACTCCGCCGCTACCTGACAGGCTTTCTCATACTGCCCTTTTAAAATCTCCCGCTGAACCTCACCGGCCAGACAGGCACTCAGAGCTATGATCCCCTCATGGTATTTTCTTAAGATCTCCTTATCCACCCGGGGGCGATAGTAAAAGCCTTCTGTGAAGCCCACAGACACGATTTTCATCAGGTTCTGGTAACCCTCCTGATTCTCTGCCAGCAAGACCAGATGATAATATCGGTCCTCCCCTCCTGAAGTCTCCTTGTCAAAACGGGAATTTGGCGCCACATAGACTTCGCATCCTAAGATGGGACGGATCCCCTGGGCTTTTGCTTCCTTATAAAAATCAATCACGCCATACATCACTCCATGGTCTGTGATGGCCGCACTGTCCATCCCAAGTTCTTTCACCCGGGACACATACTCTTTGATCTTGTTGGAACCGTCCAGCAGACTGTATTCTGTATGTACATGCAGATGTACAAAACTCATCGGTATTTTCCCCCATTCTTCCTGATGCCCTCTATTATAACCGATCTCTGCAAAATCATAAAGAAAGAAATAGATACGCAAGGCAAAAAAAGAGCGCCTCCCTCAGGAAGCGCTTCCAGTCTTTCTTATAGTCTAGCCATTGATCATGAAGTTCAAAAGCTTGTCGATGTCCTCTTTCTCGTACGCGATGATCTCCAGCTCCGGAATCTCACCATTGGAGAAAATATTAGCCAGAGACACATACTGACAAAGCTTGGACTTCAGATTCAGTCTGTCTCCTTCACCGGTAACTAATTCTACTTTCCCTGCACAGCTGTCTACTACTTCAAAAAATTTGTTCACGTCTTTAATGTTCTGTACTTTCATGTTCTTAATCTCCTTTCCTTCTTTACGCCCCCAATTATACGCAAGTCTTTTCAAAATTGCAAGTGGTTTTTTTCCAATTTTTGCAGAAGTACTTTTTCTCCCTTTCCGGATTTGTTCATCTTGTCTTTTGACAGTGCAGGCCTTTCTTTCTTTTTGTCACTTTTAATTGTTTTGATAATCAAAATAATTTTATTCCTCTGAAAAACCTATAATTTCCGGATACTTTTTTCCGTAATTTCGATACGCCCTTCTTTCAGAAGATGCCCGACTGCCCGTTTAAACGCGTTTTTACTCAAAGAAAACTCCCGTTTGATCACTTCCGGCGACGCCTTGTCATTAAATGGCAGTACACCGTCAAACGCCTCGATGACCTGCATAACTGCCTCCGCGTCCGTATTGATCTGCAGATATCCCTTTTCCCGGACGCTCAGATCCAGCTTGCCGTCCGGCTTCACCCCTGTGACCCTGGCCTCAATCTGTTCTCCCACAGATACCTGTCCAAAAAATTCCCGGCCGGGTATCAGACCGGAGTAACAGTCATCCACCGCCACAAAAGCTCCAAAATTCCGGCTGATCTGATAGACCACTCCGGACACATGATCCTCTTTCTCATAGGGGCTGTCCCTGCGCAGATAATCATAGACGTTCATCGTGGCACACAGCCGGTCGCTTTTGTCTGTGTAGACCCCCACCAGACACGATTCCCCGGGACGGACCCGCTTCGTCTGCTGGCGGAACGGCAAAAACAGATCCTTTTCCAATCCCCAGTCCAAAAATGCTCCGATCTTCCCCACTTCTTTCACCGTCAGTCTTCCGATCTCACCCAGGGTAAGCTTCGGCTTCGCAGTCGTGGCGATCAGACGGTCCTGTGAGTCTTTATAGAGAAAGACTTCTATCTCATCCCCTGTCTGTGCCCCTTGCGGCACCTGCTTTTTAGGAAGGAGCACCCGTTCCGCTGCATTTTGCTCCTCTGCCAGATAGACTCCAAAATCTACCTGCTTTGCCACCTTCAGTACCTGTATCTTTCCTAATTCCATGTATATTACTCCTGTCTGAATTCGATGATTGTATAAAGTTTGCCGGATGCATCTTTAAAAAGTATGGTGCACAGATCCTTTTCGGTGCTGACACACGGACAGATCCGGTCATTTAAAACGGCTGATTTTTTATACTCTGCCCGCATCCGGCCGATTCGAAAGCCTTCCGGCAGATATTCTGCTGCAAACCGGACATATTGTCCGTTGTTCACATGATGGTTTACGTCCAGATGCCGGGCGTGAATGACAAAGGATTCCTCCTCTGTAAACTTCTCAGGCACTGCGATGGCTTCCTGCTCCCCAAACAGGGAAAGACGTGGTTCCATCTGATAGGCAAGGCGAATCCCCTCCTCGACCCGGGCCGGGCGCATCCGCTCAGTGTCCATGTAGACCCAGGAAGAATCCCCGCAGGCTGCCAGCTCCCCCCGGTCATCTAAAAGGCGGAAATTCCGCTGTCCGGTTACCTTCCCAAAGGCGCAGGGCCAGGTTCCCACCCGGATATGTTCTGCCAGGACCGGCCGGCGAAAGATCCGGATATCCCAGGAACGCAGCACCCACATCCGCTTTTTTCCTTCCAGGTGCAAAAGTCCCACGCCCAGATCCTCCGAGTGAAAGATGCTGCAGTCCTGAAAAGCATTTAAAATCCCTGTCAGCGTCATCTTCTGATTCTGGTCCACCTCCGTCAGCCGAACCCGGCTGTTGTACTCGTACATATGTTCTCCTCTTTTCCAGATGCCCCGGATCGAATCCACCAAAAGCATCTGTCTCCATTATAATCACACAATCCATAAAAATCCACAACAACTTTATATATGGAAGAAAAAGAACAGACAGGCCGCTGCCAGGACAATTTCCAGCCATTCACTGATTCCCCAGTTCCTCCTTCTGGCAATAACATATGTTATAAAGACGAAAACCCAGATCCACATCCTTCCACCCTTCTCATTTGCGCTTCTTATAGTCACATTATAATTCTATTAGTCAATATTTGCAATGCACTTTTTATCATAATATAAATAGGGGTGATACGAATGAAAAACATCGATTATACTGCCATGGGCGGTCGGATCCGAAATGCCAGGCAATCCCTTGGCCTGTCCCAGCTAGAGCTGGCAGAGCAGTGCGGCCTTTCCGTTTCTTTTTTGGGCCATATCGAAAGAGGCAGCCGGAAGATGTCTTTGGAGACGCTGGTGTCCGTCTGCGAAGCGCTGAACCTGAGCGCCGACTATCTCCTGCAGGATGAGCTGCCCGGAATCGACCCGGTCATCGGCAATATCATTGCCTCTGTGAAAAAGCAGGGTTCCTATCAATATGACCGATATCTGACAATCATCAAAGCCCTGGCAGAGATCTCGGACAAACTGTGACCGAAAGAAGGATTGTGTCACCGGACATCAGGCAGACAACAAAAAGAGCCAGCCGACACTTTTGTCGGGTGGCTCTTTTTCCGCCTTTTACATCATATCAATGGATCGGATCCCCTGAATCCGATACAGCTCTTCGATATATTCATCTCTTTTTAAATCCCGGGGCAGACGGATCGTGGTCAAAATCGTAAATGACTGCATGCCTGCACCGGATTTATCCACGTCAAAGCGGTCTACTTTGCAGCCGTCCATCTTCAGACGATGCAGAAATTCTGCAGAAGTACCGCCCTCATCTGCCTCCACATACAAAATCACATAGCGGGAATACTGGTAAAGTCTTTCTTCCACCAGAGGCAGTATATGCAGACCGGCCAGAAGAATGACCGTTGTCAAAATTGCTCCATCCAGAAAACCGATGCCCACGGCAAGTCCGATGCACGCACAGATCCAGATCCCTGCCGCAGAAGTCAGACCCTTGACCTGATGGCCGGACACCATGATGGATCCAGCTCCCAAAAAGCCCACACCGCTCACTACCTGAGATGCCATACGGGTCAGATCTGCCGCCCCTGGATAACGGATCTCAATGCACTGCCCGGTCATCATGACGATGGCGGCACCCACGCACACTACAGCGTCCGTCCTGGCACCCCCGCCTCTTCGTTTTCCTCCCCGGTCAATGCCGATCAGACCGCCCAGCACCATAGCTGCTGTCAACCGGATAAGGATATTCTGTAAGGTCCATGCCGACACATCCAGGAAAAACATCCGCCCTTACCTCCTTTGTACGTTTCACTCTCTGGTACAAACAGCGCGTCAGTATTTTTCCGCTTCTAATGCCTCTCTGGTCTGATAAATGTTGTGTATGTAAGTATCCTGTTTGTCCAGAGCGATGGCCGTGACGATCACATCCATGATGGCCAGCATGGCAATCCGGGCGCTGGAAGGCTCCTTTTTATAAGAAGTCTCTTTCGCATGAATCCGGAAGGTAAGGTCCGCCAGCTTCGTGAGCGCCGTATTCTTCCCGGATGTAATCAAAACCAGCTTTGTGCCATTGCGCCGGGCAAGCCGCATGACATCCGCAAAATGCCTGGTAGCACCGGAATTGGAGAAGATCACGATCACATCCTGTTCCCTGCGAAGGGCCGTCCACATCAGCTGAATATGCGAATCGATGCAGCACCGGGTATTGATCCCGGTCCGGATAAACTTGTTTTCCACATCAATGGCCACGGTCCCGGATCCTCCAAGACCGAAAAAGTCCAGATGTTCTGCGCTTTGTACCAACTGAAGGAACTGCCTTAGCTTCTGATAGTTCATCATGGAAAATGTCTGCTGCATGGCAATGGTATGAGAGTTCATCACCTTTTCAGAAATCTCCTCCAAAGAATCCAGCGGCTTCACTTCTTCGTGGATAATCTTCAGAGTCTCCTCAGTATACACACTCCCCCTTGCCAGAGCGATCTTGAAGTCCTGATAGCCTCCGAAATTCAGCTTTCTGCAAAATCGAATCACCGTAGGCTCCGATACCTGAACCTTCCTGGACAGGCTTGCCACCGTAAGATTCACAGTCTCATCCGCATGTTCCAATACGAAATCTGCCACCTGCTTTTCCGAATTGCTCAGAGTATCGTAGGTCTCCTGAATCAACAAAAGCACCACATTTCCAGCATTCACGATCATGAAACGACTCCCCTCCAGTCAATCACTGTCTATTTTAGATTAACATAGCGGGCTGTAAAAAGCAAGGTTCAATGAACGTGTGATTGTCTACGTCTAGAATTCACGAAGAATGTTCCTGCCGGTGCTTTCTCAATCACAAGGCTGGCCACCTCGGAAATCAATTCAAACACTCCTTTCCTTCACATCTTTTCTACTTCACGCGTTCTGTAGTTTTATTACATTATTTATTATATTGTATATATAGTAATATTTCAATATATTTTCGATAAAAGATTGTAATTTTACTACTTTCAACAGAATTCCCGTTTTATTTCGGGTGTTTTTTCTTATTTTTTCGTGATTTTGCACAAAAAAAGAATCCTCCCAAAAATACCGTGCAGTATTTGGGGGATCTTATTTGCCAATTCCGTCATATTCTTACTTGCCAAAAACATTTTCATCCTGTAGCATAAAAATCAGGATGATTCCGTGCCAGATGTTGACCCGATGATTGACTGCACAAAGGAGAAGGAAAGGATGGAATTAAACTACTTTAAGGACCTGATTTTCGATCTGCTCAATGACAGCGACGAACTCAACATTTTTGACATCAGTACCGATGATCGGAGAAATATTTTTACAATCTCCACAACGGACGGCAACGTATTCCAGATTGAATTCCGACAGATTCTGGCAAGGTATCTCTGAGAACATGCAAAAAGCCGGGGCATAAGCTCCGGCTTTTTGCATGGCATATAAAAAATCCAGCAGAACTGTCTGCTGGATCCTAAAAGCAGGGCTACAAGGATTCGAACCTTGAAATGACGGAGTCAGAGTCCGTTGCCTTACCGTTTGGCGATAGCCCTTCGTATTCAACGAATGTTATTATACGTCATCTTTCGGAAAAATGCAAGCACTTTTTTAAAAATTTTTTAACTTTTTTATGAAGTCATCTTTCTTCTTTCTTTTGAATTTCTTATTTAAATTTAGAAAACCTTTATTCCCACGATACACTTTCGTCACAATTTCCTGTTATGATAATACTCGTAACAGGAACACATCAGTATTTCATTCATAACACTTTAGGGGGCTCGAAAGAGCCCCCACTCCCTCGGAATGACAGGAACAAAAATCAGGTTTTCCCGACATCCTCCGAAAATCATTCTTTTTTACAGCTCTCTGCCTTCACGAAGCCTTTCCCTGATGAAATCCGACATCCGTTTCAGGAGAAAGGGCGTTATGTAAGTCTCACATTCTTTCCCTCTGTCATCAACCCTGCATCCTCTTACCATTCCCTTGTTTCTTCCCCGTTTCGTAGGTATGGCTCTGTTTCCTTTAAGCTTCAGATAGCCGCCGTCCAGCAAAAGATCCCGCAGCGCCTTTCTTTGATTTTTCTCTCCCAGACACCGTTCCACCCACGCTTCTTCATCCGCCTGATATTCAGAAATCACCTCCCAAAAGGTCATGGGGACGAACCGGTATGAGCCTTCGTCGGAAGTGGCAAGCTGCCGTTCAAGGAGCTGTTCCAGAGGAAATACCCGCCTCTGCTCCTGCTCCTCTGCCTTCTCCCACAGCTTTAAAGTCTCCAAAAAGCTGCTTCCGTCACTGGGCAGCCGGATAAAGGCAAAGGAGCCGTCCTTTATCTCCTGCCTGCTGCTGTTTCCCTGATAATATACTCCGCCGAAAAATTCCTCTACCAGTTTATTTTTTCTGCGGTCGGCTTCTTTTTGCTGTTCCAGAGTATCAAGATTGTAGTTAAAACGGTGATACAGCCCGTCTACCTCAATAACCAGTAAAATCCGTCCCCGGCTGCATAAGATATAGTCAAACTCGGCATCATTGTGAATAAATTCCAAAAGTTCCTCGTCAAGTCCGGAAAAATCCAGGGGGCGGCCTTCTTCATCCTGAATGTCCTCAATTCGGACATTGTGATAAAATTCCAGTCGATTCTCCACAAAAAACGGCATCTTCCGGATAGCGTCCTCAACACACAGCTCTGTCGGCCACTCCTGATTTTTCGTTTCGCCGCTCTCCTGCCTTTTCCAATAGCCCAGATCAAAGACGGAGGTCTGCCCTGCGCGGTGAAATCCAAAGCCCTTCCTGTAATCCGCATATGTGCCGTTCTCCCACACATAATCTGCCAGTTTTCGGATAAACATCTGATTTTCTTTTGCCCGGGCCTGTTCCCCGGCCCCCTCTTCGGCTCCCGCCGAAGCATCATCGGCATGACCTTCTTCCTGAGCAGATTCTGCAAATTCACGGTCTGTCAGCTCTTCTTGAAGCTGCGGACTCATCATTACGGAGGACACAATCAGACGCAGCTCCTTTACTGCACGTGACACGGCTACGTTAACCAGGCGCTTCTGCTGGGACCAGGGCCATTCCCATTCACCGTCCTCCACCGGCAGAAGATACACCATATCGTATTCATCCCCCTGAGAGCTGTGGATCGTGGAGGAGGGAATAATCAATCTTGGAATCCGGTCCTCCTGTTCTTCCTCCGCTTCCGCGCCTCTGTCTTCTGTTCCATTCCTCTTTTGCGCTCCCTTATCCGCCGATTTATCGCCGGGCATAAGCACCTGCATTTCCGTGTTATGTTCTTTGTTATATTGTTCGATTCTCTCTTTCAGCTCCTGAAGCTGTCCGCGGAAGGGGGACAGAATACAGACATCCGAGATTTCCTTATTTGCCATGCGCCGTATCAGCTCTGGAAGCTCCTCTGTCACAAAAATATCCGCCTGCTTTCGATTCCGCTTGGTTGATCTTAGTATTTCTTCTCCTTTGTTATTTTTGCGCTTCTTTTTTTCATGGCAGCTCTCGCAGTAATCCCCCTCAAACCACAATACTTTGATCGGAATCTTTACCTTTTTATCATATTCCATGGTCCGGATCTTCAAGGCGCCGTTGTAGATCTCCTCCCGGTTGCAGAATTGTATAATTCCCGGATGACAGCGGTAATGTTCCTCCAAAAACACCTTCACCTGCGGCCTTTTTGCCCGGAACACATCCAGACATACCTCCAGAAAGCTTTTCTCTGCCTTCATTCCATATAAGGTATGAAGCTCCCGGGAAAGCACACGTCCTGCGCCGCCTGCCTCCCACTCCTGTTCCATCCTTTCAATCTGTTCCTGATTTAATACGGGAGGAAGCTGCTGCTCGTCTCCCACCAGAATCAAATGCTTTGCACAGCTCATGGCCAGAATCCCCTTGACCGTATCCACCTGGGAGGATTCGTCTATGATCACATAATCATAGCAAAGCCTTTCTTCATTTTTAAAGCAGCATTTCAGGGAATGAATGGTACTGGTAATCACCGGATACTGCCGGAGGAAGGGCACAAATTCCACATGGGTCTCTCTGCTCACCGCGGCATTGGGAAGATACTGCTTTGCCTCGCTTTCAAATGCTTCTTCTCCGGTAAGTCCGTGATCCTTATTAAATTGATTTCTGCGTTCTTTGTTGCCCAGTTTTGCCAGGCTGCGCTTCACCCGGCTCTGGTTGGGCTTATCCGCATCTTCGGAAAATTCATCTATTTTTTTCCATATGGTTTTCAGCGCATTGACGTTGCCGGACACTATGGCAACATTTTTCCCCATTGCCGTAATGCAGGAAGCCAGATTGAGAATGGCCGTTGTTTTTCCCGTTCCCGGAGGTCCCTGGATGAAGGAAATGGGATTGGACAGCGCTGTGCGGATGGCCCGGATCTGGCTTTCATTGGGGTAGTTTTTCTCTCCCTCTAAGAAATAATGCTCCAGGCCGCCGGGAAGGCTTTCGTTCCAGCAGAGCCTTGCTTTTGCATCCGCATCCCCTAAAAAAGCCCTGGTCAGGTCGTTCAGCCCCCGCTTTTCCTCCTCGTCCATATAGTACCATAGGAGAGAATATCTTGCCTGGGCCTCAACCGGTTCTCCTGTCTCTTTGTCCTCTATTGTTATCCTGCCGAATACCTCGGCTGCCTTTTTGTAGTAGTCCCACAGCAGATTTATTGTTTCATTCATGGCGGTACCTCCGAATCTTTTGCCTCTTTTTTATTTTATCACGAGGGACAGCCATGGACAAGATGATTCCTGTAGTTCTGTTGCGGTCTCCCCATCTCCTGTATCCTTATTTGGTCACTCTGATGGTTTTCAATTTTCAAACTTCCCATCCCCACTGTGCAAATTCAACCTTCACACCGCAGTACTGCTTCTTTTTCGGCGTGGAAGTTTCTTCATCCAGGCAAAGCGCATAGTCAAATATCAGCTGCCTGCGCTTATAATCATCAAGTATCGTATGGATTTTTTGGCAGAGAACCTCCTCTTTTTTTTTCCTGGAATATTTGTCCCCGGGCATCTCTTCCCCGATTCCCGTCACCCGGAATAAGGTATCATACCGGATCACCCTGCTCAGAACGCTTCTGCCTCTCTCCCGGTCCTCCTTCTCCCTGCCTCTGCTGCCCGACATAATGGACAAGCGGTATTGCAGATAGTAGATGATTCTGAGATTCTCCTCCGAAGCGGGAAGCTTTTTGCCCTTTGCATTGAAGATCTGCAGCTTCTCCGCCGAAAACGTAAGGAACTGTCCTTTTATATGGAATGCCGTAGCAAACCGGTACAAAGGGGGAAGCTCCTCATAGGAATACCCTTTTTCTCCCCGTTTTTCCAGCGGAAGAAAACTTCCCTTATAGATGCGAAGCTCCTTTTCATCCTCATAAATCCATTTGGGAACCGCAGCCTTTGAACAGTCAATGGTGATTGTAATTTTGTTCATTTTGTCAAGGCTTTGTTCTATGGCCGCCTTTTTATCCGGCTTCAGCGTTACGGCAGGATCACCGGATAACAGTTCATAGATATTTTTAGGATACAGGACGGGTACACCGCTTACCTCCAGGGTATATACCGCGTCCGCAATCATCATATCAAAATAAGACAGCCTTTCCCCGCTATCGCTTTCTATTTTATAGGACAGCGGCAGTTCTTTCTTCTCCCCTGTTCTGCTTGCCTTCCTTCCGCAGTCTATCTGCTTTTCTGCTCCGATTTCATACGCGCCGCTGCGGATCTCGTTTGCGATTTTTGTGTTGTTATAATAGAGTGCCCTGATTTTTGTAAGCCGTTTTTCCAGGCTCTTTTCCATTCTTTTTTCATCCCCGGGGGACAAAAGCAGCGCTTTTGGAAGAGGCTCTTGAAAATAATGCTCAATAAACTCCTGCAGTTCTTTAGATGTCACCCGCCCCGCTGCCATGCCGCAATATTCCGCCATTCTCTCAAGGCGGTATCTTCCCAGATCATATCTGTAGCGGGCAGTTTCTTCATCAAATTCATTTCCCGTTTTAAAGTTCTCCAGGAATCCCCGGCAAATCCCATAGTCTTCCCCGGAACGCGGGTCCTTATTGACATATAAAATGCACTCCGCCTTCTTCCCGTCACGGCCTGCCCTTCCCGCCTCCTGGTAATAGCTCTCCAAATCCTTCGGCATATTGTAATGAATCACAAAACGGACATCCCTTTTGTTGATTCCCATTCCATAGGCATTTGTGGCAACCATCAGGCGGCAGTCCTTCTCATACATAAATCTGCGGTGCTCCGCCTCACGCTCCCCGCTGCTGCGGCCGGCATGATAAAGGGCCGGGTGATGGCCTTCCTGTGCCAGATAAGCGTGGACGCTCTCTGCCTCCTCCTTCGTTGAGCAGTAGATGATACCCGCTTCCTCCCTGTGGCCGGAAAGATACTCCTTCAGCTTCTTCTTTTTCTCTCCTCTGCTTCCCACTTTCCCAAGTGAAAAGGTCAGATTTTCCCGCTTAAAGCCCCCCTCAACCGACTCATCTGTGTTCAGCTTCAAAAGCCGGATTATATCATCCCGGACAGACTGAGTGGCAGTCGCCGTGAATGCACCTATCACCGGCCTTCTGTCCAGGCATCGGATAAATCTTTCAATTTCCAGATACGCAGCTCTGAAATCATATCCCCACATAGAGATGCAGTGCGCCTCGTCAATTGCCAGAAAATCAATGTTCACCTTTTTTGTAAAACGAAGAAAAACCGGGTCCTTCAGCCTTTCCGGAGTGACATATAAAAGCTTATATGTTCCGCCTGCAGAATCAATCAAAATCTGCTTTGTACCGCTCTGAGTGCTGTCAATATAGGCGGAAGGTATCTGCTTTTTTAGTCCGTGCTCTTTTGCTTTTGCGGTCATCTGGGCAACCTGATCGTGCATCAGGGAAACAAGGGGCGTCACTACCAGGGTAAGCCCCTCAAAGCACAGCGCCGGTATTTGATAGCACAGGGTTTTTCCGGCTCCCGTAGGCAGCAGCGCAACCGTATCCCGGCCGGACAAAAGGCGCGTGATGCAGGTTTCCTGGCAGGAAGTAAACTTTTCATATGTAAAATATTCGTGCAGCTTTTCTCTGGCTGTTTGCAGTTCTTTTCTTTCATGCTTTTGATTCTTCATATGCTAATCCATCCGTGTTCACTGGCGTGCTGTCTGTTTTTTGGCAGCCGTATCGGAAGCTTTTGTGTATGATTCTGAAAATATTTTTTCCAAAAAATACAGAGTCAATCACTTTTTTAATTGTAACTCCAAGCCGCTTTTTCCGCAACCGCCCGCCTCTTATGATGCTGGGGTCAAAACATAGTGTTTTCTATGTTTGAACCTCCACATGAACCTTGAAAATTTAATATTTTACAG
>ERZ808046.403-NODE-403-length-41783-cov-6.278185_pt1 | contig 41783 bp, 59 predicted proteins | sample MGYA00380196_ERZ808046 | MGnify/ENA primary metagenome ERZ808046 (study PRJEB31490, sample SAMN06133421) | mouse gut metagenome | isolation source: Z6_2 | host: mice | place: China: Chengdu | collected 2015-05 ...
TTGACACTTCCATTCCCCAGATAACGAATGTTGCTGTTGAACCGATTCCGGTCAGCACGTCACAGCCGGTAAAGATTACTTTAGAGGTGGTCTAATATGCAGATAAGCATTAATGCTGGCTCCGATATCATGTACGTGGGGGGAACGGTCAACGGAATTGAAACGCTGTTTGAGGGGATAGACGGTCATATATTCATTGCTGATGTGGCACAGTCTGCTGATGATAAATACGTGCTTGAGCTTCAGCTTGTGGATGAAGCAGGAAACACCAGTGAGTATAAAGACACATTTGAATATATTCTTCCATTCTTTGTATACGACCGGACGCAGGAGGACGTTGACAGGGTAAAGGAGCTGAACAGGAAGTATCTGGACGGTACCATTACAGAAGAAGAAAAGCGGGAATGGAACACAGGTATAAATGGAAAGGTGGGGTTAAAGGGTGCGCTGAATTTATCTGACATAAAAAGGGTAGAAAACAATGTGAAGGTAATAGGGGCGCTGGTTGCGGCTGCGGTCAGCGTCAGGGAATGGAATTATGGAGATATTCCAAGGGTAAGCGATTATGCAAGGATATGCAGCAATGTACAGAAAATACGTTCCGCCTTTATCGTACATACTGATACGCCGCAAGTGCCGAAGCAGCCGCTTAATACTTATCAAAAGTGGAATGACATAGAAAAAATACTGCATGATGTGTATTACATTTATGTGAGACTAAAAAACAGTTATTATTACTGCGGTACGGAAATGTACGCAGGGGAAGGAATTGGTGATTTGTAAATGGCATTTAAAAAGAAAACATGGAAAGACAGACTGGTTGAATTTGCAGGAAGGAGGACATTGAAAAGAATATCTGGGAGCGCAGACAGTCAGATGGTGGTTGATGTTACACGGAATGAGGGAACGGTTTCACAGGCAGGGGATGCTTTTTCAGCAGCAAACATGAATGATTTAGAACAGCGGATTGCGGATGAGTTTAGTTCTATAAATAATAATTTAGGCGGATGTCAGCTTACGCAGGAAGGTGAAGATTTTTATATCGTAGGTGCTGATTCAGTGCGAAAAAAATTGGGTAGTGCAACAATTAAATCTCAAACTCTTAGTAGCGGGAGGCTGGGAACCTCTGGATATACCCATACTTTTGTATTTGATAAATTATCAAAAGTAAGTGGTATTACGTCTGTATCGGCAATGGGGTATTCCTCACCCTCTCCCAATCAACATAATCACTGTAATGTGTCTATATCTGGTAACAGAGTCACGATTAGACTGGCTACTGGTTATAGGTAGTACGAATATACCGGCGCCGCGATAGAAGTGGTTGGATAAATTAAAAATTAGCAAAGAGAAAAACAAAAAGAAAGGAATCAAAAAATGAACAAAATTATTTTTTCAGACAACACAGAAATTCAAATTTCAAACATTACCCAGTCGGGGGATACCTTGACAATTGCAATTGATACGTCAGATGCCAATTCTGTAATTGAAAAGTTCCGCGACAAGTCGGCAACTGCTGTTATGCGGTATTACGCCGACACAGATTTGCTGCGTGGCTATTCTGGATTCACGAAACTGTGCAGTATTACATTTAATCCCAATATTGTTGTTGATATTGACTATGAACTTGAGGATTCATGCACAGAAAGCGGATTTGTAGAGCATACCACGGACAGATGCATTGTAACTATGAAAAAGGTTTCCATGCTTGCATCAGTAGCAGGGCAGACAGCACAGAATACAGCTAATATTGATTATCTGGCTATGGAAACAGGCGTTGAGTTATAGGAGGGTTTATGAATCATTCGAAAAATTTCAGTAAAGTAAAACAGTATTATGACAGAAAATTGTGGAATCTTGAGAAAGTAGCTGCAGCAGTAGGTAAATGGATTACTGCTGGAGAATATGAAGAGATTACAGGAAAGAAATATAAATAAAGATTTTTACAGAGCCATTGAGCCAATAAGGAGAAGTCCTTATTGGCTTTTGTATTATAAGGAAGGAGGAGAAAATCAATGCCGGATAACAGTTTTGAAAGGGAAGTGCTGGACCGCCTGATCAAGATAGAAGCAAAGATTGAGAGCTGGGACAACAGTAAAAAACAGATTTATGAAAATCAGCGCGAGATCATCCATCTGAAGGAGCAGAATGAACAGCAGCAGAGAGACATTGACGAATTAAGAGACCGCAACAGGTGGATGGGGCGTACTACAGCAGGCGCGGTCATTTCAGCAGTGGTTTCAGCGGTCATAGCTGCTGCGCTGGTTGTGGTACAGATGGGAGGGTGACGTAAACAGGAATGAAGAGAATGCTATTTAGAAGGGGCTTTTCGGACAAGCTGTATTTCTATAATTTCCGGGCGGTGTGGATATTTACAGGCGCCTGTTTTGTCTTAAATGCCTTAAGCGGGGCTCTTAACATATCAGAGCTTGCAGTGATTACATACGGGATTCCGGCGGCCTTTGCCGAACTAAGCATACATACCGGATTTATCGTCTGGAAAGCAAAGGCAGAGAACTGCAGAAAAAACAGAGATTATTCAAAATTAAAAGAATTGGAGGAAATGGATTTATGAAGATGATGAACTGGGTGGCAGAAAATTGGTTTTTACTGGTGGCACTGGCTGCGGTGCTGGGGGTGTCTGCATGTGCTGTTTACCGCTTTGTGGGACTTCCCACAGAAAAGCAGTTGAAAAAACTTAGAGAATGGCTCCTGTATGCTGTTGCAATGGCAGAACAGGAACTGGGAGGAGGAACCGGCAGACTGAAACTAAGATATGTATATGACTGGTTTTTGAAAACCTTTCCCTGGCTTGCGAAAATAGTCAGCTTTGAATTGTTTTCCAGTCTGGTGGATGAAGCCCTTGAGGAAATGAAGCGGCTTATGGAAAGCAATACAGCAGTCAGTGAACTGGTCATGGGAGAGCAGTGTGAGGCTAAATCGATCGGCTTTGAGGTGAAACAGGGATGAAGGCAGGTTTGATTGAAAAAGCAGGCAGAACAGTTATTTATATGATCGTGGCGGCTTTCCTGATACTGGTACTTTTATTGTCCCCGGCCGGGACGGTATGGGGCATTCTGTCAGGGAGAATTGACATGGAAACCCTTGAACCTGAGGCAGGGAAATGTTCCATTCAGGAGCAGATCAGGGAGGAAGCAATGATACAGGGAGGATTTGGAGGATACTGATATGGCAACAAGCATACAGAAGAAAGATTTTATAGAAAAGATTGCGCCGCTGGCACAGAAAGCATACAGGCAGTTTGGCAAGCCCCTTCCATCCATCTGCATAGCAATGGCAGCGGTGGAATGCAACTGGGGACTGGCCGGAAGCTGCAAGTTTAACAGCTTCCTGGGGCAGAAAGTGGGAACCGGAAAGACAGCAACAAAATACTGGTCGGGAAATTACTTCAATGCAAAGACGCAGGAAGTTATAAACCAGTCTACTGGGCAGCTTAAGACCATAAGGGATAATTTCCGGGCTTATGACAGTATGGAGCAGTGTATTTTTAACTATTATGAGCTGTTAAACACTTCCTTATATAAAAGAGTATTAAAAGAAAGCAGCTATCAGGAGCAGATGAAGCAGATCAAGGCATGCGGCTATATGACTTCTGTTACAGAAGTAAATACCTGCCTGACTATTATCAGTCAAAATGGTTTGACGAAGTATGATCATGAAGGACCAGAGGGCGGCACAGAAGAAAGCAGATGCTATCCGGCAGTAGACTATAAAGGATGCAGCATAGTTGAAGCCCTTAAACTGATCGGAGTGGATTGTTCTTATACTTTCCGGAAGAGGATAGCAGGGGCCAATGGGATTGCAGGCTATACAGGCACGCCGCAACAGAATACAGAACTGCTTAACCGGCTTAGGGCAGGAAAATTAAATAAAGTATAAAAAGTTAATGAGTCCCCAGACAGTGGTTTTTATGCCTTGGGGACTCTTATAATTCGTGTTGCATTTTGTGTTGCATAGTTCTTGAAAATGCGAGTTTGCTATATTTGACATTTCTTTTTTTCTATCATTCATCGCATGTCTATATACAGACTTTAGAACTTTATCAGACCGCCAACCTCCATCAGCCATGATATATGCATCAGGTATTCCCAGAGCATGGCGTATTGAGGCGGAATAGTGCCGCAGATCATGAAAGCGGAAATGATTAATGCTGTTTCGGTCAAGTACCCTTTGAAACATGATTGTGATTGAATGGGGATTTAAGGTTGTTATATGTCCGACTTCTCTGATTCGGTCAGTCACAAACTCCGGAGCTTCTATATATCTGTCAGATGTTTCTGTCTTAGGAGCTTTTAAATGCCACTTTTTATCTGCACCGAGGACAAGAGAATGGTGTACATGGATTGTATTTCCCTTTATATCATCCATTGACAATCCGCATATTTCGCCGCGCCTCATCATGCAGAATGCACCGAGAAGAACCGGGATTTCCAATTCTGTATCTCTTACAGCATTTACCAGGGCCTGTATCTCACTGTCAGACGGGATATAAAGATCTGGCTGTACCTTTTGTGGCATAGTGGTATTCAGAACCAAATTCGATCCTAACACGGACGAAATAAGACCATGATAGTTACGCACGGTCTTTGGAGATTTTGTTTTGCTTAGACTGCTTACGACGGTTTGTACATCCTCCTGAGTTATGTCCGAGATTTTTAGATTACAAAACTTAGTATATTTCTCTTTGAGCATCTTTTGGATGTTTCTGTAGCCTCTGATTGTGGACGGAGAAAGCACGGCTTCCTTTGTAACTATATATTTTTCCAGTTCGTCACTAAATATGCCTTTGTTTTTGGGGATTCTATTCCTTTCTTCTTTCTCCATTATATACTGGGTGGCGAGATATTCAGCCTCTTTCTTGGTTGGGGCAGTGAAAGACTTGTATTTTCTTTTTCCATCCTCGATCTGGTCAAATATTAGGCATCTGTACGCGCCTGACGGTAATTTCTTTGCTGTGGCCATAAGTATCCTCCTTTTTGGGTATAAAAATAACAACCAGCGTAAAATACGCTTGCGGGCTGTTCCCGGAGATGGTACAATATTTTTGTTGAGATGGGTATCATCTTCGGATGTATCTATTTAAAGCCGTTCGGGGGTTCCGGGCGGTTTTTGTTTATGATGATTTCTATTTGTTTAAATTTTAATGCATATGTTGACAAAAATAGGGTATATTATTATACTATAGATAAGTTAACTCGTGAAGGATAAGGCTGGGTTCCTGAATGGGAGTAGGCTATAAAGCTTAGAATTCCTTTGCCCCTGGGGTTAGCTTATTTTTTTATATTGTCCAATATGTGTAATGGATCTTTAATAATTTCATCCACTATAAAATCAATCATCTGTTGTGAATATGAATACTGCGGAGTCGCAAAGTGTCTGTGAACATAACATAACTTTTCATTTTCTTTTAATCCATAATATTTGCAGAAATTTGTAAAGTGGAAACTTGTAAATTTTGTTGGGCTACCATTGTAAGTAAGCGTAATATGTTCTCGGTGCAACCGCTCTTTAATGATACTTATACATGATTTTGCGGTGTATTTATGTGTATTATTTGGGTCTTGTAACTCCTTTACGATTGTTATGCCAGGCGTTGCATTTTTATCAAAATGTACAATGTTTGTAGCTTTATCCTTATTTTTGGTGATGTAGTAATGGTGATCGATTCTTATTGCAAATTTTGCGTTATTGTTGACAGATAGATGGTCAACAGAGTATTTCATGTTAATAAAGTGGGTAGCAATAGGTTCGGGGTATCTGGCTATTATTTCCGCTTCATTAAGTGCTTTCATGCTGACAGAGAGAGTTAAAAAATTTTGTGGAATGATGGCAGTCATGTCAATGCGATGAAATGCCATCATTTTTTCGTTAAAATTAAATACACATGCCTGAAATAAAGGAATATATACCATTTCATATTCTTCAGTAATAAAATGCGTGCTGGTGTTACGTAATTCAATAATCTTTTCAAGATTAATTCTGAGAGGATCTTTATTATTGGTGAATACTTTTTGGACGCAGTTTTCCAAGGATAAGGTTCGTTGAGGATTGTTGGGGTAATATATGCTGTTCTCGCCAAAAGTTTTTATCATGTGTGCTTTTAACATTAGTTCCCAAGCATTGCAGATGAAATGGCTAAATCCTTCTACGCGATATTTAATCGTGGGTTTGTTATATAATTCGATTGCGAGGCAAAATGCCTCCTTGGACTTTTCGATTAGTTTTTCTTCTATTCTGTCCATATAATCATTCCTCTTTTCTTAGGTGCTTATATTTAAGGATAAAAGCTCCGGAATGGCGAAGCGTGTACGTTCCAATAAAGCGTCATAAGAGCCGGATTCAAGAACCAGTCCGGGTATATCGTTACTGGTTGCGATCCATACACCTGCTTCATTGTCCCATGTAAAAGTTATGACATATCCCATGATGTCTACCTCCTTGTGAGTTCTGTTAATTATTATGCGATGTTACAATTTTTTTAATTATAGTAATACATTTATTTAAACCGATAAAATATTTATGCTTTCTTCTTGCTCCCGGTTACTCCAACGTATTGTTTGTATTCCGTAATTTGCATAAGCATCTTCAAACCCTTTCTGCAACGGGATTTCGATTATTTAAAGGTACGTTGCAACTTTTTTCGATTATTTATCCCAAAATGTTCACAAATTATTAATGGACACTAAAATCATTAACGTGTATTATAGTAGAAAGGGGGCGTATAATGGTGAAAAAAGTGTTGATAATGGTATTAAATACTGTGATTTACACTCTTTGCGTACTTTTTTCGCTTAGTAGTTTTTTTTGTATGCTTTCATTTACATCAATTGAAAAAAAGGCTTTTCAGAATGGGACAGTAATGATAGTGATATTTGTAACAGGTATAGCAGTTTCTTTTATTGCTGCTCATTTTCTAAATCGAATAATAATTGTTCTTCGGCTTCCGATGGCGGAATGGAAGAATCATCTCCTAAAGTGATAGGTTCAGCCTTGAGTGATTGAGTATTGGCATTCAATGTGCTAAGCGGTTGCTGTATTTTTTTAGGGTCAATGCCAGAAGACTTAAGTTTTTCATAGACCTCTATTCTTTTTGAAATAATAGCGAGCTCTTTTTCTTCTGCTTCCATTTTTTTCATTTTTATTTCTGAAGGTGCATTTATAATGTTCTTTACGATGTCTATAATCCCGGGTACGTGGAATGATAAAGCGCTTCCGCCACCTAAAAATACTAAGAGACCAAATAGGATTCCCCAATTTTCCTTTGCAAAAGTGTATATCTGTTCCAGTGTGTATACTGCCTCGCCAGGTGAATTTAAAGACATCTGGGTAGAAATATAATTTTCGTCTGTTATCATGGAAAGGCATTCTGTGTTAGCGTAGAGTAGGCCGGCCAATTCTCGGGGTTTAATAGGGTCTGTTTTACAGATATTATAAACAAGTACAGCTGTCCCCTTAAAGCAATAGTAATTATATAACGTATTTAAAATCTGATTTCCATATGTATCAAAATTGCTGATACCGTGATAATTAGAGATAGCTCTGTACAAAGCGTAATTCAGATTTTCACTTTTTACGGTTCTCAAAAGCTGGATTCGTCGTCTTTTTTTATATGGACAGGATACATCGTGAATATCAACATCATTATTTTTTATACGTTTTATTACAGTGCATTCTAGAGCTTCTGTCTTTGAAGAATCCTCGAAATATTCGCCAGCGAATGCAAAAGTAATGTATCGGCTTCCTTTGTTTGGGATTACAAGAATATCATTTTCTTTCACTTCATGAATAAAGTTTATGCATTTGTTTATTACGACCGAGGGGCGGCTGATTTCAGGATATTTTAGCATGATATCGTCTTTAAGTCTTTCCTTCGACAGCTCAGAAAAGTCTGTATTCTGGTCAATATTATTCCAGGCAAGTGCAACATATTTTTTAGCTAAAAATTCATCATAAAAGTATCCTTTTTGGGTTCGAATCATCCAAAATCGTGTATTATCAGGTATAACTGGTATAGAAAAATTAAGTAATTGATCCAGTAATTCCTGTTCTTGTTGTAGATTCATAGTAATGGAGGCTCCTTCTTTTTTCTTTAGTTTTTATACCAATTCGAACACGCCCAGAGACGGTTCGAAATAGATAACATAATTGTCAACAGTTACACTTATTCCGTATTTACTCTTGTAGTAAGATATAGCATCACTTAAAAAATCTTCTGTCACATCAAGATACTCCGCTGATTCTGCGAGGCTATGACAATGATTATGATAGGTATCTATGATTCCCATAAGCCCGATCAGCCGATTATACGCATGAACACGGCCATAGAGTTCTTGCTTTCTATTAGTAGTACTAGATTGGTCTAGTATATCTCCGGTTCCCGTATAATAATGGCCTAACTCCTCTGCCATAATACATTTCTTTTCTGTTTCAGTCATTTTTCCATTGATAGCGATACGATTTCCTTTGATTCTCCCTTTGTTGGCACGAAGCGGTTTTTCCTTTGCGACTAGATTATTTCTGTCTGCTTCTGAAAGTAAGTCTTCATATGTAGTCAAAGTATCGTCCCCCCCTTTTTACATAATTGTAATAGATTCGATGCCCAATAAGATGGGATTAGAAGTTTTCTTCTTTCATAATATCTTCATCGAATTGCTTATCCTCTTCGGATGCTCCGTCGATTGGATGAGCGGCATTGACATAATATGTAGAATCTTCTTTTAAGATCACAGGAACAACATTTGATTTCTCTGCTTCTGCCGTTGACCGTTCCCATTCTTTTTGCAGAGTGAAATCTACCATTTCTTTACCATGTGGGTCAAGGGCACGGTATTTTTCTACGTGTTCTATCTCTTTTAGATTTAATTGAATGCTTCCATCTTCATTGTAGCCGTTATATCCGAACGTATTAAGTACGTTTTTTATTCCGTATGTACTACACATTACAAGGAATGCTCCAGGAGTAGGTTGACTGTTTTCATTTTCCCAACTATAAATCGTTGATTCGGATGCTTTGTATCCTTTGCTTACTAAGATATCCGATATTTCTTTTACACTAATTCCTGACGAAATTCTCAATTCTTTTAGTGTTTTTCCAATGTTCTTATTCATATTATCACCACCTTTATAGTATGGAGAATATCATAAGAATTTTAGTACGTCAATAAAAAATTATAAGAATCTTAAAAAGGGAGTTGACATCGCAAGAAACTAATGATATTATCCAAGTATCACAAGAAACTAATGAAAGGAGAGACGAAAATGGATATTCCTACGAGAAACTTGGGGAAGTATGTACAAAGCAAGGGAATTAATTTGAGGAACATGTCAAAATCAACCGGTATTCCATATGGAGCACTTTATGATAGCCTGCTTAATACCAAAAGGGAAAGGGATTTGCGACTTGGAGAAGCTCTGGCTGTGTGTGCATTCCTTGGGATAGATCCAATGGACTTTGCTGATAAAGAACTGGTAGGAGAGAGGAGGTAAGAATTAAAGTGTGGATACCTAAGTGGTATTGGGAAGCCCAGGATCGACTCTATTACGATCTGGAACGCAGGGTGAAGAGATTGGAACTTATGCTTCTAAAAGATGCACAAGATAAAATTGCCAGCCTTCAAGATGAGAAAGCTGGCTCTGTACAAAGTGACGGGTTGTTAACTATTGAGGAAATCTTCAAGGAGTGAATTAACGCTTTTCATATTTCTGTCGGAAATTAGATTGTATAAGCGTATTAAATTGGATGCATCTATAGGATCAAATTGACTATTAGATATTTCAATAGCACGTTCGCTGGTATTTTCTTGAATTCTTAACGAAAGGATACAGTCGTTTGGGGGAGATACTATGCCATTATCATCAGCGAATACTAATAAAAGCAAGTAGCCCGATTTGTATTCCGAATAATAGCTGTAACAAATAAAAAGAGGAGCGTTTGACAAATCATCTTTATAGATATCAGAGTCTGCTTCTAATGGTTTGAAGTCAAAATTCCTTGATAGTATGTGCCAGTGCAATTCGTTAGATTTTGTTTTTTGCACTGCTTTATCAATGAAAGCAATCGTGGTGTTGGTATCCATGTGATGATTACTCCTTTTTCGATAATCTGGCTATTAAAAAATTGATGTCTTGTCGTATTTTTGCTTTATTTTTTCTGTTTAGTCCTTTTCTTAAGAGACAGGTACAACGAAAAGCATGAAATATACAGCGCGGAGAGGAAATCAACAGATATTTTATTTGATATTTATAAATTTCTGTTTGTAATTGATCCTGAATTTTGATAGATGTTATACCATCATCCCAAATATTTTGACGTAATGCTAATAAATGTGAAAGCAGATCATCACGCTCTTTATTATATGTTCTCTTCTGCATTTCGGTCTTGGCGTATATTTTACGGAATATTCCAAGGGATATTATAAAGCTTATAACCGATAGAATATCTGCAATATGGCCAAATATATTCCAGTCCATGCTCGCGTCCTCCTGCTAAATTTTAGCATGGTGATAAAAATTTTTCAAGGTATAACAAAATTTATATAGGTTGGGACAATAGTTAAGCCGGATATCGGATAGAGAGAAAGAGGTGAAAGAGATGTTAAAGAAAATCTACCATGAATTGGTAGCAATCAGAAAAGAACTCCAGGCTATCAATAGAAACCTGGAGTCCGCTGATGATTTTGTGCTGGTACGTGAACCTTACAGCACGCGTTACGCAGTAGTCAGGGTTGGGCGTGAATTGTCATAGGTACACTCCTTTCTTAAATATTTCAGCATGGCAGTGCTGATAGGGAGATCATACCACGAATATAGAAGAATTGATAGGGGGAGGTGAGGAAAGATGTACGAAGTAAAACAGTTTATCACTGGGGAATCAGTAATCTCATTTTCTTTGCTCTCCCCCGATTGGTGCTTACTTGAACAGTCAGAGTTGTGGCATCATCTGGATAGTTTTCTGGAAGCCTGTCAAAGTACAGATAACCGGATGAACCAGCAAGAGAAGATAGGGATATTGGGAACTGTACAGAGAATTCCTCCCGGTGGCTAACGATTTCCTTACCTGAACGTCGAGTATGCTCACATACAACGGTTGGTATATGGACACAAGGATAACAGATATTATTCTGCGCAATAGAAATATCTAATATCGATATAGGAAGCCGAGAATGATTGGTAAAAGTGACATACAAAAGTAGAGATTTATTTTTATAGCGATAGTTTTGTATGGATAAAGAGAATTTTTGCCGTTGCGCCAATAAGGTATAAAGGGTTCCGATAGAACCGAATGCGCCAAGTAAGAATGTAAGGTTTTCTTTTGTGACATATTTTTGAATGAACTCAATGACTGCATTTGTATCCATGTGAAGTCTCCTTTGTATTGGATAAGGAGATTATAACATAAAATTGGTAAGCCGATTGAGTATTTTCTGGAGTAGAGGGAGGTGAGACAAGAAATGGAAAGACCGATCATTGATAACACGGATGAGTTCAAACGGATGTGCCTGCCGATTATTTCTTACTTGGAAAAGTATTGCGATCCATACACGGAGGTACATATTTCAATGGATGAAATAAAAGTCACCTCAACTGAGTGTGGGATACCAGTAAGAGTAAAAGACGACTAACCATTAATGATTAGCCGCCAGAGCTTTTAAACAGGATTGTAAGGGTGAATCTTATCAAGTCTTGATAACGCAGAACCAAGAGACGGTTCTCTTAAAAAATTCTGATATTCAGACTGGGAAACACCATGATATTGATACACAGCTCCGTTATGGAATTGTACTTCCATTGTATTATTTTCCCATCCTATGTTTGCGATCCTGCTTGAGCTTACTGAGTGTCTTTGCATGGGTAATGTTCTCCTTTCTTCTGTACTCGGCTTGGCAGAGCCTGTGAGTACAGTATAGAAGGGAAAAGAAGAAATTACAAGCATAGAAGGGAGGCGGCCTGATATGACAGAGTATATCTATACAGTAGTAAGGGAGCATCCGGACGGAAGCCAGGCAAAGCGTAAGAATAAGGTTTACCGTTTCAAACCGGATTTAAAAGTTGGAGGCCTCTATACCCATCTTGGAAAGGGATTTCCTGGGATGCAGCGGATTTTATCGGTAACCACAAAGAATATACCAGATTGATAAATTGGGACAGGAGGTAAGAAAGTGGCAAAAGTAATTCTCGGCAGATACACAGAAAAGAATATCAACTTCGCTCGGGCAATAAGGGCTTGCGTACAGCGGACAGGTGCGGAGGTTGATAAGCTGGTGACGGCGGCGGATATCTCCAGGGCCACCTATTACAAGCATCTTCGGGAACCTGACCTGATCACGGTCGGGGAACTGCGGGCGTACATAAAGATGCTTGATGTTCCTAAAGAGGATGTCATTTCGGCTTTGTATTTTGACAAGGAAGGAGGGTGAAAGGTGCAGAGGTCCAAATTAAAAAGGAAACTTATAGCGCCGCTGACAGTTACATTAGCCATGGTAACAGGAATGACGGTTCAGGCAGAATCTATCCGGGTGCCGGAAGATGTCAGGCAGATATCCGTCGAACTGGGCGCACAGTACAGTATCTGCCCTGAACTGATCCAGTCTACGTGCTTTAAAGAGAGCAGCTTTGACCCGCGGGCCGAGAACGGCAGCCATATCGGGATCATGCAGGTCAATCCCGTATGGCACGCAGACCGGATGACCCGGCTGGGCGTGACGGACCTGTACGATACCAGGAGCTGCATGCTGGTCGGGGTGGATTACCTGCACGAACTGATCCAGCAGTATGAGGACGTAAGTGTGGCGCTGATGAAGTATAACGGCGATTCCCGCGCTGAGGGGCTGCTGGACGGCAGCGGGGATGTGTCGGAGTATGCAGACGAGATCCTGCGGATCTCCGCAGAGCTGGAGAGGGAGAACGGTAAATGAGCACAGCCCTCTTTATCACAGTCCTGCTGTCCGCGGCGGCAATGGACAGGCATCCGGCAGCAGGGATCATATGCCTGGAGGCTTTGGCCGTCCTGTGGCTTACGGGCATGAGGGAGGATGAAAGGAGGGGAAGATGGTGTATAAGATATGCGACCATTGTCAGGCGAGGCTGGATCCCGGTGAGCGATGCGACTGCAGGGAGGAAGTGCCACCGTCGCAGGAAGAGACCGCCAGGACCAGCGGGGGCAATGTACATAAAGACCATAACAAAAAGGAGGAACAGCACTATGAATGAGATCAGGATCACGATCGAGGGACTTAAGGAACTGACGGAGGCAGTCAGGGTACTGGCAGGCATGGGTGGAGGACAGGCAGCCGTGGCAGGCGCGCCGCAGACACAGCCGCCCGTTCCGGGGACGGCGACGGCAGGGCAGATACCGGCAGGCGCACCGGTACAGCCGCCGCAGATCCCCGTGGGAGTACCGGTGCAGCCGCCACAGGTCCCCGCAGCGGCACCACAGAATTACGGACAGGCACCCGTACAGCCGACAGTACCCGTGGCTATGGGGGTACAGCCGGTACAGGTCGCGGCAGTACCGGCAGCCGTCCCGACGACGGCGATGCCGCAGGAGTATACGATCGAGCAGCTGCAGGTGGCAGCAGCCGGCCTTTCACAGATGGGGAGGATGTCACAGGTGATGGGTATCCTGCAGCAGTTCGGTATCCAGGCGATGACGGAGCTGCCCCGGGAACGCTACGGGGAGTTTGCTACTGCGCTCAGAGAGGCGGGTGCACAGATCTGATGGGAAAGAAAAAGGAAGAAAGGGCACACGCGCTGCTGTCGGCATCCAGTGCGAAGAAATGGATCCACTGTCCTCCCTCGGCAAGGTTAGAAGACAGCATACCGGAAGAGGAATCACCTTATGCGAAAGAGGGCACGCTGGCACACGCGATCGGCGAACTGAAACTGCAGAGGCTGTTCACGGACAAGAACATGACCGACCGGACCTATAAGAGCCGGCTGAAAAAACTGCAGCAGGATGAGCTCTATGCGCCGGAGATGGACGGATACACAGAAGAATACGCGGACTATGTATCGGGCATCGCGTTCAGTTTTCCGGGGGCCCCGTTCGTCGCGGTAGAGAAACGGCTGGATTACAGCCCGTGGGCACCGGAGGGGTTCGGGACAGGGGACTGCGTGATCATCTATGGAGGGGACCTTCATATCATAGACTTCAAATACGGAAAGGGGGTCCCGGTAAAGGCGGAAGGAAATTACCAGCTTGCGCTGTATGCGTTAGGAGCCTATCACGAATTCGGTATGTTCTTCCCGGTCGAGAGGGTGCATCTGCACATCGTACAGCCGAGAATACCGAATACGTCGTCTTGGAGTACTGCCATGAAGGATTTGCTGGCATGGGGAGAGGCCGTCGTAAGGCCGGCTGCAGAAAAAGCGTTCAGGGGCGAAGGAGAATTCCGCCCTGCAGATTATTGCAGCGGGGATACCGAGAACTATTGCCGGAGCGGCTTTTGTAAAGCGTATGGAAGATGCCGGGCGACAGCTGATAAGAACATGGGCCTCATGAAAAAAGCATGGGATAAGGAACAGAGGCAGAAGAAGCTGCCGCCGCTCATCTCCTGGGAGGAGGCCGGGGAACTCTTAAAAGAGGCCATGTTCTTAAAAGAGTGGGTGCAGAATCTCGAAAATATTGTGCTGAACGAGATCGTATCCGGCGGAGAAGTGCAGGGCTGGAAGATTGTGGAGGGCAGGAGTTGCAGACAGATCTCAGATGCTGACGCGGCCTTTTCGGAACTGGTACAGGCCGGATACGACGAAGCGATTCTGTATGAACGGAAGCCGCTGACACTGGGAGAACTGGAAAAGATGCTCAGCAAAGAGCACAGGCAGGAAATCCTGTCAAAATATATCGTAAAGCCGCAAGGTAAGCCGACATTAACGCCAGAAGACGACAAAAGGCCGGCTATGGTGCTGCAGAGGGTATCGGCAGAAGAGGCTTTTGGTGGGGACAATACTTATTTGGAAGGAGGAAAATGAGATGGCGATCACAACAGGAAAGGTCAGGGCGAGTTATGTCAGCATCTTCCAGCCTAAAGCGCCGCAGGGAGGCGGAGAGCCTAAATATTCGGTGACACTGCTGATACCGAAGAATGATGCGGCGACGATCAACGGCGTATATGCGGAGATTGAAAGGGCAAAGCAGGAAGGGGCACAGAAGGCATTCGGCGGAAATGTCCCCCCTGTATGCAAGATCCCTCTCTATGATGGAGATGGGGTACAGCCATCCGGAGTACCTTTTGGCGATGAATGCAAAGGCCACATGGTGCTGAGGGCATCTGCGAAATTGCAGCCAGTCATCGTGGATGTGAACAAGCAGAATATCATTAATCCTGCAGATGTGTACAGCGGTTGTTATGTCAGGGCGAGCATCAACTTTTTTGCCTATAATACGAACGGCAATAAGGGGATCGGCTGCGGACTGAATGCCGTGCAGAAGGTCGAGGATGGAGAACCCCTGATAGCAAGGGTATCTGCGGAGGAGGCTTTTGGCGGCAGCAATACCTACAGCGCCGCACCAGCGATAACGTATCCGGGAGCAGTACCGGCGGCGCCATATGCGGCAGGCAGCCCGTATCCGGGGGCAGCGCCTGCAGTATCATATCCGCCGGGCGGCCCGTATCCGCAGATGCCTGCAGGAAACTACCAGCAGGCTGCACCGATGACATATCCGGTACAGCCTGCACCCGTACCAACGGCTTACCCGCAGCAGCCGGGACAGCAGATCGACCCGATCACGGGCCGAGCGATGCTCACAGGAGGAGTGATGGGATTACAATGAGAACCCTGCATATAGACCTTGAAACATTTTCAGACGTGGACCTTACAAAAGCCGGGCTGTACAAATACGTACAGTCCCCGGCTTTCGAGATACTACTTTTTGCATATTCTTATGACTATGAGCCTGTACGGATCATCGATCTGGCGACAGGCGAAAAGATACCCGCCGGGATCGTGCGGGACCTGAGCGACCCGAATGTGAAAAAGACAGCCCATAACGCGGCTTTTGAGATAAATTGCTTAAAAAGATTCTTTTCTACTGAAATATATCAATGGCACTGCACCATGGTCCATGCCTACTACTGCGGCCTTCCCGGGCAGCTGGGGCAGTTGGGTAAGGCGCTGGGGCTACCGGAGAGCCGCCAGAAGATGGCGTCTGGGAAGCAGCTCATAAAATATTTCTGCATGCCCTGTACGCCCACAAAGAATAATTACGGCCGGACGCGGAACCGCTGGTACCATGACAAGCAGAAGTGGGAATTGTTCAAGTCTTATTGCATCCGCGACGTGGAAACAGAGATGGCGATTCATAAGCTCCTTGAGAAGCACCCTTTCCCGGAGACGGAGCATTTTAACTGGGTGCTGGACCAGTACATCAACTTAAACGGCGCGGCAGTGGATCAGGAACTGATCAGCGGGGCGCTGGCGGTCTCCGACCAGATCCAGGGCGAACTGTCCGGGCGGGCGAAGAAGATCACGGGGCTGGATAACCCTAACAGCGTGGCACAGTTGAAACAGTGGATCCGGGAGAATTCGGATCTTGAACTGGAAGACCTGAAAAAACAGACAGTGGCGGAAGTACTGGCAGACAAGTCCGGTGACGTGCTGATCAAAGAAGTGCTCCGGATCCGGAGGGAGCTGGGGAAGACTTCGGTAAAGAAATATGAAGCGATGGATACCTGTGTGTGCGACGACGGCAGGATACGGGGGCTGCTGCAGTTCTACGGGGCCAACCGGACAGGACGGTGGGCGGGGCGTCTGGTGCAGATCCAGAACCTGCCGCGCAACTATATCGGTACACTGGATACGGCAAGGGAGCTGGTAAAGAAAAGGCAGACTGAGGCGTTAAGGGCCATCTATGGGAACGTGCCTGATATCCTCTCCCAGCTGATCCGTACCGCTTTTGTCCCGAGGCCGGGATATAAGTTCCTGGTGGCGGATTTCTCCGCTATCGAGGCCAGGGTGCTGTCGTGGCTTGCCGGGGAGCAGTGGCGGCTGGATGTCTTCAAGACCCACGGGAAGATCTATGAGGCGTCTGCATCGGCCATGTTCGGCGTGGACATCGACCTGATCAGGAAGGGGAATCCAGAGTATGCGCTGCGCGGCAAGGGCAAGATCGCGGAGCTGGCGCTGGGCTACCAGGGCGGCAAAGGGTCACTCATATCCATGGGAGCCCTGAACATGGGCCTTGCGGAAGAAGAACTGCCGGACATCGTGCGGCGGTGGCGGGGGAGCAACCGCCGGATCGTGGACTTCTGGTATGCCGTGGAGCGGTATGCCCTGGATACGGTCAGACATGGTACGACGGGATATATGCCCTGCGGAGTGGCTTTCGAACGGGATGAGGATTACCTGTCCATCGTCCTTCCGGGTGGCCGACGGCTCTATTACTATAAGCCGGAGATCAGGCAGAATGACCTGGGCAGGGACGCGATCCACTTCCGGGGCGTTGACCAGAAGACAAAGAAATGGGGGATGATATCCACCTATGGGGGCAAGCTGACGGAGAACATCGTCCAGGCGGTGGCCCGTGACCTGCTGGCCAATTCCCTGATGAACCTGTACCGGGCGGGATTTATCATCGACTTTCATATTCATGATGAAGTGATCCTGGAAGTGCCGGAGGATTCCGGCAGGACACTGGAGGAAACCGTCAGCTGTATGTGCTGCCTCCCCGGATGGGCGGCGGGGCTGCCGCTGGACGCGGACGGCTTTGAGTCGTATTACTACAAAAAAGATTAGGAGGTGGGCTGATGCACAATGACAGGACCATCAAGATCACCACGGGGACCAGCAGGAAGTCCATCGTATGGACCGGACAGGAACTGTACTGGTCGGGTTTTATACAGAAGCTGTCACAGCCTGTCAGGACGCAGGAGAGCTTCGAGGAGTATAAGTCTTTTTCAAGGCCGGAGCAGGATGCCCTGAAAGACATAGGCGGCTTTGTGGGTGGTGTACTGAAAGGGCAGCGCAGAAAGAATGAGAACGCCGGGGAACGGCACCTGATCACGCTGGATGCGGACACGATTGAGCCGGGCGGCACGCAGAGGGTACTGAACACCATATCGACCCTGGGATGCGCTTATGCTGTCTATTCTACGAGAAAGCATGAAGGGGCGGCGCCGCGGCTGCGCATCATCTTACCACTGGACGAGCCCTGTACAGCAGATGAATATGAGCCGATCGCGCGTAAGGCAGCCAGCTTCATCGGGATGCAGATCTTTGATCCGACGACTTTTGAACCGGTCAGGCTGATGTACTGGCCGAGCTGCAGCAGGGACAGCCAATACATCTTTCTGTATGAAGACAAGCCTTTTCTGTCAAGAACAGGGATGTTATCCAGTTACCGGGACTGGCGGGATGTGTCAGAGTGGCCGGAAGTGCCGGGTGCGGCACGGATCAGAGACCGGTCAGCGAAAAAGCAGGGGGATCCGCTGGAGAAGAAAGGCATCGTCGGGGCATTCTGTAAGTGTTTTTCCATAGAGGATGCCATGGAACAGTTCCTACCGGGAACCTATGAGGCATGTGCCGATCCGGGGCGTTTCACCTACATAGAAGGGAGCACCGTAGGAGGGGCGGTCCTGTATGAAGACGGAAAGTTCCTCTACAGCCATCATGCGACAGATCCCTGTTCCGGACGCCTGGTCAATTCCTTTGACATGACCAGGCTGCATCTGTTCGGGGATGAGGACGACGAGGCAAAGCCGGATACACCGGCAGCCAATCTTCCCTCTTTTAAAAAAATGTGTGAATTCGCTGCCGAACAGCCTGCAGTAGCAGAGCTGATGGCAAAGGAGCGATACGAGGCGGCGGTGCAGAGTTTTTCAAATGCGCCGCCGGTGCAGGAGCAGACAGACGCCAGCTGGGTATTGAAGCTGCAGGTGCACCCGAAGACAGGAAAACCGCTCAGTACGGTCCAGAATGTACAGGTCATTCTGGAGAACGACCCGGGACTGAAAGGCCGTATCTACCACGACGAGATGTCCGGCAGGCCGATGGCGGTCTCTCCGCTGCCCTGGGAGCCGGTGGGTCTGTCCTGTGGCGTGCGGCAGTGGAAGGACGCAGACGATTCAGGGCTACGGGGCTACATGGAGTCTGTTCATCAGATCACCGGCGAGAAGAAAATAGGGGACGGCTTTGCGGTCTACGCGTTGAATCACAGGGTACATAAGCTGCGGGATTATCTGGCAGCGCAGGTATGGGACGGCGTGCCGCGGGTGGACAGCCTTCTGATCGACTATTTCGGGGTGGAGGACAGCCCCTATACAAGGGAAGCCGTCCGGAAGACACTCGTGGGCGCTGTAGCGAGGATATTTCATCCGGGTATCAAGTTCGATACCATGCTGATTCTGGCGGGGCCGCAGGGCATCGGGAAGAGTACTTTCTTCCGGTATCTGGGGATGGACTGGTATTCAGACTCGCTATGTACCTTTGAGGGAAAGGACGCGGCCGAGCTGCTGCAGGGATATTGGGTCATAGAGGCAGGGGAGCTGACGGGCATGACAAAGTCCGAGATGAACACGGTCAAACAGTTCCTGAGCAAATGTGACGATGTGTACCGGGCTGCATATGGCAGGAGAACGGAGAAATACCTGCGGCAATGCATCATCGTGGGGACCACCAATGAAGCTGAATTCCTAAAGGATTATACGGGCAACAGAAGGTTCTGGCCGGTGGATCTGACCGGGAAAGGACGCAGGAAGAACATATGGCACGATCTGCCTGTAGAGGTGCCCCAGATCTGGGCTGAGGCCGTTGCATTGTATCGGCTGGGAGAACCGCTGATCCTTTCGGATGCGGCGGAGAAGATGGCAGAGCGCGCGCAGGAGGAGCACAGGGAATCTTCCTACTCGGAGGGTGCGATCATAGAGTTTCTGGAGAAGAAGGTGCCGAGGGACTGGTATAAGAGAGATCTGTATGAACGGCGCAGCTGGCTTGATTCCGGCTTTGATCAGAAACAGGCGGATGAGAGCCAGCTGATGTACAGGGACCGGATCTGTGCCTGGGAGATCTGGAACGAGTGCTTTAAGATGCCGGGGTATACGCGTATGAAAAAATCAGACTCCAAGGAGATCAACGGCATCCTGGAGAGGCTGCCAGGCTGGGAGCGGCAAAAGAGCGCGCTGCGGTTCGGAGGGGAATACGGGTCACAGAGAGGATTCATAAAGGTAACATCCGGTATGTAAACATGCAGTCGTGGCAGAAGATGTTGACAAGGGTGCTGTCAACATGCAAACAGGTGGAAACATTCAAATGTTAACGCGAAAAGGCTGATAGTTACTGGACAAAACGGCATTTATAAACAAGTAAACATTCTTCTATATGAAATGAAAATACAAGGGAAATAAGGGATATATATACCCCTGTACCCCTATATACGGGTATATATAGGGGAAAATGGAGAATGTCGCAGGAACAGGAGGAAAGGACATGAAAGAAAGTGAACTGGAGAGGAGATTCTGCAGGCTTGTGGAGCAGGCAGGCGGAAAGGCGTACAAGTTCGTGTCACCGGGCAACAGTGGTGCGCCTGACAGGATCGTGGTGCTGCCGGGTGGCCGGATCGGCTTCGTGGAATTGAAACGCCCGGGGGAGACGCCGCGGAAACTGCAGCAGTTCAGGCGGCAGGAACTGGAAGGACTCGGGTGCTATACCGCAGTGGTAGACAGCTTAGAGTGCGCAGAGGCGGTCATAACCGAGCTGCAGAGGCAGGCGCCTGTGGCCCACGCGCTGGATCCGCTGTTCGAGGAGATGATAAACCGCCGCCCGGGCAGGAAGGGAGGAGTGTTGCTGTGAGGTTCGTGCCGCACGATTACCAGCGTTATTGCATCACCCGCATCATTCAGGAAGAGGCTCTGGCCCTGTTTCTGGACATGGGTCTGGGGAAGACGGTCATCACGCTGACTGCAGTGTGTGACCTGATCTTCAATCGTTTTCTCGTTGGCAGATGTCTGGTGATCGCACCAAAAAAAGTGGCGGAGGATACCTGGACCAGGGAACAGGATAAATGGGACCACCTGCGGCTGCTTAAGGTACAGCCGGTACTCGGCGCAAAAGAGAAGCGGATCCGGGCGCTGAACAGTCCGGGGAACATCTTCGTGATCAACCGGGAGAACGTCCCATGGCTGGTGGACCATTACCGGAATGACTGGCCCTTCGACATGGTGGTCATTGATGAGTCCAGCAGCTTTAAGAGCCACCAGGCGAAGCGGTTCAGGGCCCTTAAGAACATCCGCCGGCATATCAGACGGCTGGTGGAACTGACCGGTACGCCTTCCCCAAACGGCCTGACAGACTTATGGGCACAGCTGTACCTGCTGGATGGCGGACAGAGGCTCGGACGGACACTGACGGAATACCGGAACAACTATTTCGTTCCGGCGTCGCGGAACGCGACCACGATCTTTTCCTACGAGCCGTTGCCGGGAGCGAACGAGAAGATACAGGAGCTGATCAGGGATATCTGTATCAGCCTTTCGGCAAAAGATTACCTGAGCCTGCCTGACCGGATCGATAACGTCCGCTATGTTCAGCTGGATGCAAAGGCGCGGCGCGCTTACGAAGAGATGGAGCGGGAGCGGATCCTGGAACTGCCGGACGGGGCGTTGGACGCGGGGAGCGCCGCCGTACTCTCAGGGAAGCTCCTGCAGCTTGCAAACGGGGCAGTCTATCACACGAAAGAGACTGTGGTGGACGACCATGTGACAGAGGAAAGGGAGGTGGTCCAGATCCACGACAACAAGCTGGAGGGGTTTCTGGAACTGCTGGAAGAATTAGGCGGGAAACATGAGCTTGTGTTTTATAACTTCCAGCATGACCTTGAGAGGATACACAGGGTACTGGCAAAGACAAAGCTGGCTGTGAGGGAATTGAGAGGGACGGCGGATATCGCCGACTGGAATGCAGGGCAGATCGACGTCCTGTTGGCGCATCCGGCCAGTGTGGCCTACGGTCTGAACCTGCAGGAAGGTGGCAGCGACGTGGTATGGTTCGGCCTGAACTGGAATCTGGAACTGTACCAGCAGGCAAACGCGAGACTGCACAGGCAGGGGCAGGAGCATACGGTGTACATACACCACCTTCTTGCGGCCGGTACGGTAGATGAGGATGTCATGAGTGCGTTGCGGCGTAAAGGAGACTGCCAGGCGGCGCTTTTGGAGGCACTCAAGGCAAGGGTGGACAAGTATATTCAGGCAAAAACGTAGAAGGAAGGAGGCGGGAGGATGCCGAAAGCATATGAGGAGAAAGAGGGCATACCGGACAGAATGGATATACAGCGCCGGCTATAGGTAAAGATTGTGAAATTGACTAATTAAGAATGGGTTAGCCCTGAAAGCTAACCCACCTTAGAAATTAGAGGCTTGATATAGGTATATCGTTGATAGCAACCAAGTATTCATACTGGTACACGCCATCAATAGTTACCACATTGTGTGTAAATTTATTACCTCGGTACAGGAAAGAATAAGATCTCACTTTTCTGTTCATAGATCAAACCTCCTTTCTGCCCATTGGGCAATAAAAGTATAGCATATGATGAAAAAAATAGAAAGAAAAGTGAAATAGGAATTTATAATAATTGACTAAACTGAGATATAACGGAGGCGGAGATCAACGTGAAAACTTGTATTTGTGATAAATGTGGTAAGGAAATAGAAATAAATGTTCAAGAGGAGATAATTGATCAGGACAAAGACGGGAAGGACATTACAGAACAATTTTTTGTCTGTCCGGAGTGCGGCCAGCGTTATACAGTATTCATTTCAGATCAGTTCATGCGCAAAAAGATAGCCGCCAGAAAACGTCTGAAACGAATGCCGATGAACTATAATCCGGCACTGGATACAGCACTGGTGAAGGAAATGCAAAGGCGTTTTAAAAAATTGAAAACCAGATATAACAGGTAATGAGCCATATAAGGCCAGGTGGTGCAGGAGGTAAGGGTGGCGCAGGAACAGAAGGAAATCAAGCTAAAAAAGGAATATCTTAAAGGTTATGAAAAGACAGTTCGCCAGATGGAACGCAGCGAACTCAGACTACAGGAAGTGCAGCTGAGCAGGATATGTCCCGCAATCGTCAATGATGGAATGCCTCATGTGCATAGTAACAATGACCTGTCATCTTATGCGGTTCTGCTGGAGCGGGAAAGGAGGAGGTATCTCAAATACAGGTACAGACGGATCAAGAAGTGCAGAGAGATAACGGATAAGATAGAGCGGCTTCAAGATGAGGATGAAAAAGACATCTTGATGTATCGGTACATAAAACTGATGAAGTGGGTAGATATCAGTGATAAGATGGAGCTTAGCCAACAACATGTGCAAAAAATTCACCTACGAGCATTAAAAAATTTCAAGATGCGATAGAATGCGACTATTGATATGTGTTATAGTGTAATTGGTGAAAGAAAAGAGATGATCGCGGTTGTCTCTTTTTTCCATAATAAATGATTTAGAGGTGGTGATGATGGCGAGGCCGAGAAGTCCTGGCAGAGATAAGGCAATGAGACTCTGGCTTGAGAGTGGCAAAAAGAGGAGGCTCAAAGATATTGCCGCAGAGCTGCAGGTATCCGAAGAGCAGATCAGGAAATGGAAAAATCAGGATCAATGGGATAAAGTAACGTTACCTAATGCGAATGGTAACGTTACTAAACATAAAGGAGGCCAGCCAGGCAACAAGAATGCTGTCGGTCATGGGGCGCCAAAGGGAAACAATAATGCAGAAAAGCACGGTCTTTTTCGGAAGTATCTTCCGGAGGAGGCCGTTTCTATTATACAGGAGATGCCGGATGATCCGTTAGATGTCCTCTGGGATCAGATTCAGATCGCCTATGCGGCTATCATCCGTGCACAGCAGATCATGTATGTCCGTGATCGAGATGACAAGACGATTGAGAAGATCGCGAACCAGAACGGAAAAGTAACAGGTGAAAAGTGGGAGGTGCAGCAGGCATGGGATAAACAGGCTAACTTCCTGAAATCACAGGCCCGTGCCCAAAGTGAACTGCGAAGCATGGTTAAGCAATATAACAGGCTACTGCATGAGAACTGGGAACTGGCCACAGAGGAACAGAGGGCACGTGTAAAGAAGCTGGAAGCGGAGACAGAACGGATCAGGAACAGCAGTGACACAGAAGGTGAAGATGATGGTGTCGAGATCATTAACGACTGCCCAACCTAAAAAGAAACAGGTGCGGGTTAGTGAGATCATAATACCGAAATATCAGGCTATATTTAACAATCGAACTTATAAGCACATCATACTGACTTCCGGCCGTGCCGGCACGAAGTCCAGTTTTGCCGGAGTGCGTGGCATATATCAGCTTGTCAACGATGGTTCCGGTTCCGTGGTGGTGCTGCGCAAGCGCCATAATAAGCTGCGTAAAACGGTATACAAGGAGATGTTACGGGGCATTAACCGGTTGAGGATCAGTAAGAAAAAGTTTGAGATCACAAAGTCCCCTATGGAGATCACCTATAAAAAGCATGGCAGCACAATGTACTTTGCCGGTTCAGATGGTATAGATGATACGAAGGGTATCATTGACGAGGATAAACCAATCAAGCTGGTCATTCTGGACGAATTGACAGAGTTCTTTGACGATGGCGAAGGCGAGGATGAACTACTGAACATTGAAGCCACTTTTGCCAGAGGTAACAAGGGTGACTTTCAAATGATTTATCTGTTTAACCCGCCGAAGAATCCGAACAGCGACATTATGAAGTGGCTGATCAAAATGAAGCAGCGACCAGACTGCATCCACATTCACACGGATTACAGGGATGTTTGCCCTGAATGGCTGGGGCCGGACCTGATACAGTCGGCTGAAATGCTGCGTCTTATGGATCCACGTCAATACGAATGGGTGTGGCTTGGTAAGTGCATAGGTATAGACGAAGTTATTTACTATATGTTCAGCCAGAAGCATATTGACCGGCCGCTGGCAAATGTTGATCGTTTCCCCGTCATCGCGATCGGCGGGGACTATGGCCAGCAGAACGCTACGACATTTCAGGCTGCCGGTCTTGATCTGGTGCACAGGAAGCTGCGGGGATTGAATGAGTATTATCACAGCGGCAGGGAAAGCGGAAAGCAGAAAGCTCCATCCCGGTATGCAAAGGATTTTGTTGAGTTCGTTCAGACGCTGGGTAAACAGTACGGAATGCAGGGGGTACGCTTTTACCTGTTTCTTGACCCGTCTGCACAGGGCCTGCAGGAAGAAATAAAACGGGCCTGCAGAATCGCGGATATACCCATTTCTATTCGTGACGCTGACAATGATGTGAAGCTGGGGATCAGCAGGGTACAAAAGGCCCTGACCTTCAACATTATGACGGTTTCCCCAAAACAGGAAAACGCCATTGATGAATTTGGCGTGTACGGATACGATCCGAAGTCCATTGAAAAGGGTAAGGAAGAACCCATCAAAGTTTTAGATCATTGCATGGACGCCATCAGGTACATGGTCATGGGTATGTGGACGAAGATCAAGGCGTGGTTACCTGTTTCAGAACAGGATGATGAAAAATAATCAGGAAGTGAAAGATAATGGACATTTTCAGCTATTTCAAAAATAAGGGAATCGACACGCTGGACCCTGCTTTCTACAGACAGATAGAGGTGTGGCGCAGCTGGTATAATTCAAATGTGCGGAAGTTTCACAAGTACAAAGTGTATCGCGGAAACGGCACTTCTGTGAACTGTACCCGGTATTCACTGGGGATGGGTAAAAAGGTGTGTGAGGATATGGCGGATCTGCTGCTGAATGAAAAAGTGACTATCACTGTAGCAGACCAGACCACTGACACCTTTGTGAAGCAAGTGCTGGAATCTAACACATGGGAAGAACTGGGGAATGAATATCAGGAATGGAAGTCTGCACTGGGAACTGTGGCCTATGTGGTGTATATCAAGGATGCCGTGGTGGATGAAGCCGGGAATATGACCGGGGGAACCGTGGGGATCAACTATGTGGAAGCGGCCCATATCTACCCTACTAGCTGGCAGAATAAAGTGATCACAGAATGTATTTTCACATTTCCCAAAACTTACAAGCGGAAAAAATACGTTCATTTCCAGTATCACCGGCTTGAAGATGTACCCGGTGAGGATCGGAAACAGTATGTGATCGAAAATGCCGTTGTGGAAAATACCACAGGAGCCGGGAAAGAACTGACCGCAGAGGAATGGGAAGAAATACCTGCTTTCAGCGGTCTGGCTGAACGCATTGAAACGGGATCAGATCAGCCGCTTTTCATTATTGACCGGCTGAATATGGTGAACAATGCCGATGAGGATACGACGAACCCTATGGGCGTGGCTCTGTTTGCAAATGGTATTGACGTGATCAGGAAGCTGGATCTGGAATATGACAGTTACGCGAATGAGTTTTCTCTGGGCCGCAAGCGGATATTCGTAGCACCTGAATTCCTGACCACACAGGGTGGAGATGCCGTCTTTGATCCACAGGATACCGTTTTCTATGAACTGCCCGAAGATTATTTCAAGGACACGAAAGAAGCGATGCATGAGGTAAACATGGAACTGCGGATTGAGGAGCACAGCAGGGCGATCAATGACGATCTGAACTGGCTTTCCTTCAAGTGCGGTTTTGGCACTGACCGGTACAGGTTTGAAGGAGGTCAGGTCAAGACTGCTACGGAAGTGATCAGCGAAAATTCAGATATGTACAGGAGCCTGACAAAGCATGAACTGGTACTTGAAAGGGTCCTGATCCAGCTGATCAAGACAATCATCCGGGCAGGTGTCAGCATAGGGATTCACGGCTTGAAGGAAAATGCCGCTGTTACGATCGCTTTTGATGATTCGATCATCGAAGATAAGACGACAGAACGGCAGAATGACCGTCAGGATGTGGCGATGGGTGCTATGAGTTTAGCCGAATATAGGGCTAAATGGTATGGGGAGACACCGGAACAGGCACAGCAGAACCTTCCCGAACAGTTTGATGACGGCGGGGACGGGGGTGTCATCCACTGATGAAACAGGAATACCAGTCAATCCTACAGAACGGTATTGAAAAGAAATACCTGATGCTGGAAGAAGAGATTGAAAAGGATATAGTGCGCCGTATTCAAAAGGCAGGGAAGATAACTTCTGCAGCAGATTGGCAGATACAGCGCTATATGGTACTGGGACACAGTACGGAAGACGTTGAGGCTATCATCTGGCAGGCTGTAGACGGTGACCAGGAAGAAGTATCCAGGCTGTACGCGGAAGTGATAGAACAGGAATATGTCCGCAGCAAGGCTATCTACGAACAGGTCAACGCCTATTTTGTCTCTTATGAGCAAAATTATGAGCTGCAGCAGCTGACTAACGCCCTCATCCAGCAATCCAATGACGAACTTTTCAATATAAGCAAGTCGCTGGGTTTCATGGTGGATATTGGTGGTGGCCGTAAAGCATTCACACCGCTTTCAGAGATCTACAACGGGTATCTGGATAATGCGATTACTATGATGGCATCCGGGGCCTTTGATTACAACACCATGATCCGCAGGGTCGTGGGAGAAATGACTGCTTCCGGGCTGCGGACGGTTGACTATGCTTCCGGACACAGTAACCGGGTGGATGTGGCCGTCAGGCGGGCGCTGCTGACCGGGATGGGGCAGCTGACCGGGCAGATATCCAGAATGAATGGTCAGGCGCTGGGAACAGATAAATATGAAGTTGACTGGCATCCCGGAGCAAGGCCGGATCATGCAAAATGGCAGGGCCGTGTCTGGACATACCAACAGCTTGTAGATGTCTGCGGACTGGGTTCCGGCCCCGGCTTGCTGGGGTGGAACTGCCGCCATACCTATTACCCTTTTCTGGACGGGATTTCAGTCAGGAACTATTCTGATCAATGGCTGGAAGAAATGGACAGAAAGGAAGCGCAGAAGATCTCTTACAGGGGGAAAGAATACAACACCTATGAAGCCACACAGAAACAGCGCCGCATGGAAACGGCGATGCGGGCGCAGCGTGAAAAAGCACAGTTACTAAAGCAGGGTGGCGCCGATAAGGACGATATCCTGAATGCACGGTGTAAATATCAGGCCATGCTTGACGAATATAAAGAGTTCAGCAGGAAATTCAAACTGCCCGAACAGCGTGAGAGGATATATTATGACTTGCGGGGCCGTGTCGCACCTTCGCAGAGTACCTACAAAAAATGGCAGGAGAAGCAGACCCGAAAAGCCGTAAAACGCGCGGCAGAAAAGGAACGCAAGGCAGAACGGGCAATGCGTGAAAAAGCTGAAAATAACCGCCGGACAGATATGGACAAAGCGTCCGGGGATGGTATAATTAAATCAGCAGGAAGCAAAGGGGCGTTGAATGATAAGAACGACCCTCTGTATATCAAAAGGGACAGGCACGCTGAAATATATTATGAGGCTGTCAGGAATTCCAAAAAGGATGATATTGTACGGACAATATCAAAAAATACGGAAATGCCGGAAGCTGTAATATCAAAAGTATATGACCATGTTTTTGTAAATGAATATGAGCTTTATGGGGGCCATAAAAAATTTGACCCCGACTATGATATGGCTGAATCATTCAGAAGACTGCGCGAAGGCAAAGATATCCAAAAACATGACTTGATATTATTAAAGCATGAGTATTTAGAATATGGTCTTATGAAAAAATTAAGTCTTTCCTATGATGAAGCGCATAGATTGGCAGAAAGCAGATACAATTACAATGAGGCATTAAGGATTTTTAAGGAGGGAGGTACCTGATTTTGGTAAGGATAGAATTATTAGAACTGACAGAAGATTTTGCCAGATATAAATTTTTCCCTGAAAATTCAAAAGATTACGGAATAGTTGCATTGGATAGAAGGAGCAGAGAGAGGGTTTTTGAAAAACAGGTTGCCGGTTATGGAACAACTTATGCCGCACATGCTTTAAGGAGAGTAGAAGAATATCAAGAAAAGGGGGATTACCTTTCCCAAGATATAGTAGCTTGGTATTAATACCGCTGGTCAGATAACCGGTGGTATTTTTATCTGATTACGACGTCGCAATGGGAAGGGATACAGGATATGATCACGGTTCTGGTGACACCAAGCAGGATCCATGTATCAGGCCATGCAAACACGGCCCCACGAGGTTCAGATATTGTCTGCAGTGCCGTTTCTGCCCTTACCCTTACACTTATCAGGGGGCTGAAAGAAATTGCTCATATGAGGCTATATGAAAGCGTAGAAGGAGGAAACGTCTGCATTGAATGGCAGGACATAAACGACACCGGCAAAGCGCTGGTTGATACATGGTTTTTAGGTATGTGCGGCATAGCTGCGGAATACCCGGTAATTGAATTTTTGTAATGAGTGAATGATGCATCCTGAAAAAGGGTGCTTTTTTCATGCCTGACGGGGCATAAAATACGGGAATATCACAGAAAGGTGAGGATTGGAACATGAAGAAGAAATTGTTATTTGACTTACAGCTTTTCACGGACGGCGGCACTGGAACAGGTGCGGGATCAGCCGGGAATGGTGACGGCGGCCAGAAAGGAAGCACCGGTGGAACAGGATCAGGCAGCTACAGCTTTGAGCAGACAGAAGAAATTGCTGACGCAAGGGCTGAACGTGCATCCAAAGCGGCACTTGCCAGCTACTTCAAGCAACAGGGAATGAGCGAAGCAGAGATCACGGCTGCAATCAGCGACTACAAAGAGAAAAAGGCGAAGAACCAGCCTGATGTTTCAGCAATCACACAGCAGCGTGACGATGCGCTGGCGCAGGTGGAGGAAATGAAGAACACCAGCTACCTGCGTGACAAAGGCGTGAAGCCTGACGATCTGGACTATGTGCTTTTCAAAGTCAGCAAACAGGTGGATGACAAGACCGACTTCAAGAAAGCGGCTGACGCTTTCCTGAAAGAGAATCCCCGTTTTACGGGACAGGGAATGAAGGTTGTGTCTACCGGCAAGCCTGACGGCGGTTCCGGCACGGGCCAGACAGTCAATGATTCAATCAACGCTTCCATCCGTTCAGCGTTTGGAAGATAAAGAAGGGAGAAAAGGAACATGAACAGAAACAGGAAACTTTTTAATTTACAGCTGTTTACCGGTGGTACTTCTATCACCAGAAGCAACGCAGAAGCATTGATACCGGTACAGGAAAGCCACGAAATCATTCAGGGTGTGGTGGAACAGTCCACTGTGTTACAGCGTGGCCGCAGGCTGGCGAACATGACGGCGGCACAGTACAAGATGCCCGTGCTTGACCTGCTTCCGGTGGCGTACTTTGTCAACGGTGAGGGCGGACCCGCAAAGAAGAAGCTGACAACAATGGCATGGGATAAAAAAGTGATCTATGCAGAAGAAATTGCGGTCATTGTACCGATTTCCGAAGCCGTCCTTGACGATGCCGACTATGATATCTGGGGAGAGGTACGGCCCCGCCTGATTGAAGCGTTTGGTCAGAAGATTGATGGCGCAATCCTTTTCGGAGAGGAAAAGCCGGCAACGTGGCGTGATGACGTTGTGAAAACGGCTACAGATGCGGGTTCCATTGTCACGCTGGGATCCGATCTGTATGATTCTATTCTGGGTGAAGGTGGCGTGATTGCAAAGGTTGAGGAAAGCAGCTATTTTGTAAACGGTCACATGGCTGACATCACCATGCGGGCAAAGCTGCGGGGGCTGAAAGATACCACGGGACAGCCCGTCTTCAAGTCTGATATGCAGACCGGTACGACGTATACGCTGGACGGTTCCCCGATGAGCTTCCCCCGTAACGGGGCCTTTGACAGGAGCAAGGCCCTGATGATTTCCGGGGACTTCTCACAGCTGGCATACAGCATCCGTCAGGACATTACTTTCAAGATTTTTGATCAGGGTGTAATTCAGGATCCGACGACAGGCGAAATCCTGTATAACCTGATGCAGAATGACATGGTAGCGCTGCGGGCCGTCATGCGTTTGGGCTGGGAAATCCCGAACCCCATCAATGCTATGGTTCCCGATAAGACAAAGCGCTGCCCGTTCGCTATCCTGACAAGCGCTGCATCCGGCGCTTCCGTTGCGGCATATTCAGCGGATGACGGACAGGACGATGAGCAGGAAAACGGTACTTATACGGAATCACAGCTTTCACGTATGAACATTCCCGACATTAAAGCGGCGGCAGAGAGCAGGGGTTATACCATCACGAAGGAACTGAAAGCTGAAATCATTGCGGAGTTTCTGGAGCAGCAGAACGGAGTGTAAAGGGGCGGAAAATGTACGTTGATTTTGGTTATTATTCCAGCGTGTTCAGCGGTTCAGTATTAACGGCTGAAACTTTTCCAAAGGCTGAACAGGAAGCTGAAACATACATCCGGTATCTGACATATCTGAATGGTGATATTTTCGCAGATAAGGTACAGGCAGACGCTGTAAAAAGCGCTGTCTGTGCTGCTGCGGACGCCTATCATATGGCAGTCAGAGAAACAGCGGAAGGCGGGAATGTCAAGTCTGAAAACAAAGACGGCCTTTCTTTGTCGTTTGTTGTTGCCCGCAGAGACGGGGAAACAACTGACGAGTATATAAAGCGCTGTATGTATCAGGTTATCAGGATCCGGCTGCTGCCTACCGGATGGCTAACGCGGAAAGTGGGGTGTAAGTGTGATCACAAATGTGGATGCTGTGACTGTCTTTAATGGCAGGACAGACAAAGAAACGCGAAGGAAAATCTATATTCCAACGGTGATCAGGGGCGTTTCCTATGTCGAAGGGAAAGGCTCCAGAGTGGCCGATAACGGGGTATGGAGCGACGATGTTCAGTATAAGATCAGAGTCCCTTTGATCGCTGTTATTCAGGATAACCGGGAATATATGCGGGATCTGAACTATGCAAAGCTGGACAATGAAGAAGCAGCAAAGCACTGGACGATTCAGAAGGGGGATCTGGTTGTCCGGGGTGGCTATGCCGGTGACAATTCCCTGCTGTATGAGGATGAATTAACGGCGTACGCAAAGGAACAGGGGCTTGACCTGATTCATGTCACGGAATACGCAGATAATACGGACGGGGGAACCCTGTATTCAAGGCACTGGCGGATCGGGGGTAAGTAGATGGCTACTTTTAATGTTCAAACACCGCATACGAAAAAAATAACATTACCGAATGGTAGCGTAGCGATTGAATTTCGTCCTGATTTTGGAGCAAGGATGAGTGGTGAATTTGATAGGGCACAGGTCTTTGTAGATAATGAGGTTCTGCGCTATAGCCAGCCGCTGATACCTTTCCGATCAGGTATGCTGGTAAGAAGCGGAAAGGTGGGTACTGTTCTGGGAAGCGGGCTTGTACAATACACTGTGCCTTATGCTCGCTTTCAGTATTACAAGACGGCGCAGTCACGATCCTATGATTCACGTCGAGGATCTAGGTGGTTTGAAAGAATGAAGACAGCTCACAGAAAAGACATACTGGATGGCGCAAAAAAAATAATGCGAAGAGGAGGTGGTGAATTTGGCTAATTCGATCATTGAAGGATTGACAGCTTATTTTTTGAAATGCCCGCTTCTGAAAGACGGGGTATTCCGGGTGGATGCGCTGGGAAGCGAACCGGTGGAATATGCATTAGAATCGGCGATCACGTCACCGATACTGAAAACGTACCTTGACGGTTCCAGTATCAGACAGTACCAGTTTAATTTCAACAGCCGGGAGGCGTATTCCATGGATCGGATCATGGCAATACAGAGTGAAAGTTTTTATGAAGATTTCTGTAACTGGGTGGAAGAACAGAGTATGATCGGGAATCTCCCCGAGATGCCGGAGGGCTGCGAAGCGCAGACCTTGAATGTTCTTGCACCGGGATACATGCTGGATGCAACGATGGAGAATGCTTTCTATCAGGTTCAGCTGCAATTACAATATTTTAAGGAGGCACCAGACAATGAAAAATTTTGATCTGCAGATTTTTACGGGCGGCAGAAGTGCGCTGATCCGAAATAAGATCGCCGATTATCTGGAAGTGGGCGGGAAGATGGAACTGTGCGGGATCGGTTTTACGAAGTTAGACGAAAGTCCCGGCGCAAAAAGTGACAATACAACCTATATCAATGAAACTACTTCCAGCGCTGACATCATAGGGTATGAAACAGAATTTCCCTATGAATTTGACGCTGTTCCTTCACAGAAAGCGCTTTATGCATTGTGGAAGGACGGGCGGGACCATCACACCGGGGAGGATGCGCAGCATGTGTTTTTAAAGGTGGATCTGTTTAACCCCGTAGGCACACCGTCAAAGGCCACAGCAGAATACACGGCCCGGAAGTTCGTGGTGTCGAACGAAGTCAGCGACTTTACAGGCGGAGGCGGAGAGAAGATCACGGCATCCGGGACGCTTCACGCGGTAGGCGATCCGATTTTCGGAAAGTTCGATACAGTAACGAAGACTTTCACGGAAGGGGAGTTCAAGGGCAGGTTTGACCTTGAAGAACCCGCAGAACCTACAGAGTAACACGAAAATCAATATAGAAAACTACTGAGAACGGCAGCTGACCCGGGCAGGGCAGCGGGACGATCAGGACAGCGCAGAGTATCACCGTGGCTTTGCGCTGTTTTTATGTGCTGCGGTGGAGGAAAGGAAGAAAAAAATGAATATAGAGATCAATGGAGTAACTTTGCAGGCGGATTTTATGGACGCGGATTTCATGGAAAAATTTGAACCGGCAGTAAATAAAATGCGGGAAGAAATAAATGCAGGTAAGGCTATGCAGGGCATGACTGCGGCAAAGTACAAGGCGATGAATCAGACTATTGAAACATTTTTTGACACAGTGTTTGGTGAAGGTACTGCCTGCAGTATTTTTCAGGGCAGTAAGAATATCATGGTGCATCTGGAAGCGGTGGCCAGAATTGATGAAGCGCAGAGGGCTGAAAAGAAACAGTTCAACAATTTTTCCAATAAATATACGCAGCGGCAGAACAGTTTCCAGTCTATGCAGGGTCACCAGAAGAAACAGAGAAAGCATGAGCGTACATGAATGTCTTAATGGATGACCTGCCCTGTACCGTCATTGTGGCGAATGTCCGAATCCCTATAAATACAGACTACCGCACAGGCATTTTGTTTGAACAGACTTTGAGTGATCTGACCATACCGGATGATGAAAAGCTGAACACGGTTCTGCAGCTGTACTACGGGGATGCTGTTTTTACGCTGCTGGACGATATGGACAAAGTACAGGAAGCATTGAACGGGATCATGTGGTTTTATCGCTGTGGTGCTGACGAAACGGCGACATCCGACACGGAAGAAGGACAATCTTCCGGGGAAGGACCGCCGTTTTCTTATGAGCATGATGCCGGTTATATTTACGCTGCGTTTTTAGAGGCATATAAGATCGACCTGACAGAGAACAGACTTCATTGGTGGCAGTTTCGAGCCTTGTTTTTAGGATTACCGGAAACGGTTCTTTTCTGTAAGATCATGGGATACCGCACTATGGAGATTCCGGCAAAGATGCCAAAGGAAAAGAAAAGGTTCTATCAGCGCATGAAGCGGATCTATAAGATCCCTGAACCTGCTGAACAGATAAGGCTTGAAAAGGAAATGGAAGCCATCCTCGCGAACGGGGGTGACATTTCACAGCTTATCAAGTGAGGTTTTTTAAGTGGCAGGTAATGACGGAACATTAAAATTTGATACAAAGATAGACAGTTCGGGATTCCAGAAGGGAATAGACGGGATCAGCGGGGCGGCCAAAAGCGGACTGGCCCTTACAGGAAAGGTCATGGGGACCGCGGCAACCGGGATCACAGCGCTGGGCGGTGCGGCGATTAAGGTCGGTTCAGACTTTGAGGCTGGTATGTCACAGGTGCAGGCGGTCTCGGGTGCGTCTGGCGAAGAGCTGGAAAAGTTAAAAGAAAAGGCCAAAGAAATGGGGGCTTCCACGAAATTCAGCGCGACTGAATCAGCGGAAGCCCTTAATTATATGGCGATGGCCGGATGGAAGACGGAAGACATGCTCGGCGGCATTGAAGGTATCATGAACCTGGCCGCGGCATCCGGAGAAGATCTGGCCACCACTTCCGATATCGTGACGGATGCGCTGACGGCGTTCGGTATGTCGGCGTCGGATTCAACGCATTTTGCAGATATCCTTGCGGCTGCCTCTTCCAACGCGAATACAAACGTCGGCATGATGGGCGAAACATTCAAGTATGTGGCGCCTCTGGCCGGAGCACTTGGGTATTCTGCAGAAGATACGGCGACGGCGATCGGCATGATGGCGAATGCCGGGATCAAAGGATCACAGGCGGGTACTTCCCTGCGTTCGATCATGACAAGGCTTGCAAAGCCGACGAAGGACTCACAGATGGCCATGGACGCTCTGGGGCTGTCCATCACGGACAGTTCCGGAAAGATGAAGCCGTTGTCCGAAGTCATCGGTGATATGCGCAGGAGCTTCGCAGGCCTGACGGAAGATGAAAAGGCCAATTACGCCGCAATGCTGGGCGGGCAGGAGGCCATGTCAGGTCTGCTTGCCGTAGTCAACGCGTCGGATGCCGATTTTGAGAAATTGTCCGGTGCGATAAACAACTGTAACGGATCCGCTGCTGAAATGGCAGAGATCATGCAGGACAATTTACAGGGTCAGATCACTATTCTGCAATCCGGTCTTGAAGGTTTGGGCGTTTCTTTGTATGAAACCATGCAGGGCACGGCGAAAGACGTTGTAAAAGAAGCGCAGGGTATGGTGCAGCAGCTTCAGGACGCTTTTAATGAAGGTGGTTTTGAAGGGCTTGTAGGGGCTGTGGGCAATGTACTTGCGCAGATCGTACAGCGGATAGCAGAAGCGGCGCCTGTACTGATAGATGCAGCCGTGGGACTGGTGGACTCTTTCTGTCACGGACTGATCTTTGCTGACGGTCTGGGGGAAGCCGGGGCGGCCCTGATCACATCGCTTGTCACCGGGCTTATGTCCTGTGTTGGTGATATCTGGACAACTGCCATTGTTTTGATCAGCAGGTTGGCAGAAGGTATCGCGGCAGGGGCGCCGCAGATGATACAGGCTGCCACAGGTGCGCTTGCGGACATACTGGAGACGCTGGTGGACTACATGCCCGATATACTGCAGGCGGGCGCGGATATCATAGTAGCTTTAGCGGAAGGCATCGCAGATGCGTTGCCTGTGCTGATCAGGCAGATAGCGGTCATCGTGACGGATATAGCGATGGCGCTGGTAGAAAACCTGCCTGCATTCGTAGACGCTGCGCTGCAGCTTGTGATGGGACTGGTGCAGGGGTTTGTCGAAGGGGCGCCGGTGCTGCTGGAAGGTGCCATTGAGCTGCTTATGGGCCTGTTGGAAGCGCTGCCGGTAGTGATCGAACAGCTGATGCAGGCGCTTCCGGATCTGATCATCACCATCACAGACTACTTTACAGAGAATACGCCGATGATAGTCGAAGGCGCTATTCGAATGCTGATGGGCATCATAGAGGCGATCCCTGCTGTCGCTGTAGCGCTCATCGAAAATATGCCGGCCATTGTGGAAGCGATTGCCTATTCACTTACAGGTTCCGTATCACAGATCATGGAAGCATCGGAAATCCTTCTGGAAGCGATCGTTACGCCGCTTAAGGATATCCCGGAAAAAATATGGAACATTCTGCTGGATGCAGTCACCCGTATCATCCAGTGGGGTATTGATACCCGTGCAAAAGGACAGGAGGCCATAGAAGGATTTATCAATGATGTTACAACATTTCTTTCGGAGCTTCCAGAAAAAGCGGCTTACTGGCTCGGGTACGCGATCGGTACATTTATCAACTGGGGAGCAGAGCTTGATGCATGGGTAAACGTAGAAGTTCCGAAGATCATCAACAGCATCATAACATATTTTTCGGAGCTTCCGGGGAAGGTGTGGACATGGCTTGTCAACACGGTGACAAAGATTCAGGCATGGGGACAGCAGATGCTGGCTGCCGCCAGAATGGCGATCAATAACACCATCTCCGCAATCATATCACAGCTGACACAGCTTCCCGGAAAAGTCAGCGCCGAATTTGCAAAAGTAACGGATGGGTTGAAAAAGTGGGGCGCGGATATTGTAAGCAGTATGACCGAGATCGGCGGTAATATTGTTTCAGGGATATGGAACGGTATTTCCAGCGGCTGGAGCTGGCTGATCGACAAGGTCAAAGACCTTGCAGAGAGTTTATTGCAAGGGGCTAAGGATGCGCTGGGGGTCAACAGCCCATCAAGAAGGTTCCGGGATGAAGTAGGACGCTGGCTGATGCCCGGCACCGTGGAAGGCGTGAGAAGATCCATGCCTAAGACTCTGCGGCAGATGAAAGAACAGGCAGCAGAATTATTGGGGGCCATGAAAGGTACGGTAGATGCATCCATGGGACAGGTCACGCTGAATGCATCCGGAGCTGCAGGGTCGATGGCACTGACCACTGCCGGAACGGTTGTATACAATGACAATCATATGGAGCAGAAGAACGACTATCATGTACCGGTGGCGACACCTGCAGAAACAAATAAGGCACAACGGGAAGCATTCAGGAAATTTGCAGGGGGTGTGCATTAGTGACAGTAAATACATTAAAGATCGAACTGACCTGCAATGGCAGGACACTGACGATGGGGCCGGGGCTTGATATTGACATCACAAAAGTCTCCGGCCTTGAATCTTCCGAACTGGAAATAAGCACGTCAGACAATGCACTTGTGGACGGGGTGTCAGTCGATGGCAAAAAGATAGGAAAACGTCCCATCCACATAGAGGCGAAGTTTCGGAGCGGCCGCAACAACCCGGAAAACAGGGCGGCGGTCATCAAGTTTTTTAATCCGAAGTACACCGGGAAAGCCCTGATCACAAATATGGGGATTTCCCGGAATATTGAGTATGAACTGGAAGGGTGGACGTTTGCGGAGCAGCGGAACCTTGACACAAGGCTGGGGATCATTGTGGATCTGATATGCCCGGATCCTTATATGCTGAATGTGGATAATTTCGGTAAGAACATGGCCCATTATACAAAGCAGTTTCATTTTCCGTGGCATTCTTTATCAAGGCGGGCAACAAATAAAGGTCAGTATCCGGAGAAAGCAAGAGGACTGCTGCTGGGCGGCATGATCACCGGATACAGGACGCTGCATAAAGAAGTCGTTCTCGCGAATGACGGGGACGTGCCGACCGGTGTCCAGATCCAGTTTGTGGCAAAACGGGGGAGCGTGAAGAATCCTAAGATAACGAATGTCAGGACCGGACAGTTCATGCGGGTACACTGTGATATGGAATTAGGAGATATTCTGCTTGTCGATACCAATGTCCGGCATCAGGTGATCGAATTGAACGGAGCAAATTACTATAATCACATCGACCGGAAGTCTGAACCTTTTGAACTGGAAGTCGGGGACAACTATCTGGAGTATGATGCTGATGAGAACTACACGAATCTGGATGTGAATTTGTATTATCGTCCTAAATATCTGGGGGTGTGATATGCAGTTTATCATATTTGATGAGGAGTTTCAGACGATGGGGTCCATACGGGTGTTTAATACACTCCTGTGGTATCGCAGATATTACAGTCCGGGCATGTTTGAATTTCATGTCCCTGCAGAATATTTTGACCTGATCAACAGCGGCAGATATCTTTACAGGAACGACCGCACTGAACTGGGCGTGATCCGGGAAGTCGATTTCATGCGTGGTGAAAAGGGCGAAAAGACAGCATACTGCAAGGGGTATTTTGCGGAACATTTACTGAATAATAACGTGCTCTACCCTGCTTTTAACCGGACGGGGACTCTGGAAGTACTTTCCCGCAGTATGATCGACCAGTACATCATCAACCCGGCTGATCCGGAGAGAAAGATCCGGAATATCAGACTGGGTGAGGCGCAGGGCGGTGGTGTCTCTGTCACACTGCAGAATACGGGGGACAATGTCGGTGACCGGTTATATGACACGCTGAAAACGCAGGAAATGTCACAGCGTCTTGTCTTCGATTATCTGGAAAATACGCTGACCTATGAAGTCTGGAAGGGGCTTGACCGCAGGGATACACAGACAGAGAATAGCTGGGCGATATTTTCAGACAGCTTCCGGAATATCAAGAATGCACAATATAACAGGGATGAAACGGACTGCAGGAATTTTGCATATGTGGCCGGGGAAGGGGAAGGATCCGCACGGAAAGTGGTTGAAGTTGATATTCGGTCAAGCCCGGACGAAGAGCGCAGGGAAATGTGGGTCGATGCAAGAGACTTACAGCAGCATTCTGATAACACGAATTACACAGATGCACAGTACAGAGACATGTTGTTCCAGAGGGGGCTTGAAAAACTGGCGGATCATGCAGGTATCGAAAAAGTTGACAGCGACGTGGATCCGGCTGCAAACCTCATTTATGGGGCTGACTTTGATCTTGGGGATCTGTGTACGTATAAATACAGCGATGTAAATATTGAGTGCTCAAAACGGATCACTGAGATTCAGGAAGTGCTGGAAGGTTCCAAGCGGACTTTGAGCGTTATCTTTGGAAATGACACTGTGACAGATTTTAAAAAGATCATCAGAAGGGAGAAAACTTAAAGATGGCTTTTAGATATGGATACTTTGATTCTGATATCATAGGGATTGACGACGAGGGGATGCCAATCTTCGACCGCGCAGAGACTTCGGATCTGTTTGCATTGCTGCTTGCAAGTCTTGTCAGTGACGGCGTACTGGCCCTTCCGGCCACGTGCTTTCAGGTGAAGGCGGCAGGAAGCGGAATGGATCTTGAAGTGAGTCCTGGCTTTGGTATGGTGAAGGGGCATTTCTGCTATGATGATGAAACAGCTCAACTGACGGCGGGACCATCGCCGCAGACTTACGAACGGATAGACCGGGTTATTATGCGGTGTAATTATCTACAACGCATGGTAGAGATCATCATAAAGACGGGGGAAGAATCTGCGAATCCGGTGCCACCTGCGCTGATCCGGCCGGCCGCTGGTGATTATTTCGAACTTTGTCTTGCAAATATCCGCCTGACAGCCGGCCAGAAGACCATAACGCAGAGCAGCATTACGGATACCCGTGCAGATAGTTCGGTCTGCGGATATATTACGCAGTTGATCGGGCATCTTGATACGGCAGTGTTTTTCGATCAGCTGAATGCTTTTTATGATGAGTTTGTTGATAAGTCAAATACAAGCTACGCGCAGTTCACACAGATGGCAGCTGACGCCTTTAAGGCATTCACGGATGATATATCACAGTATATTGCCACGCTGAAACAGGACAGTACAGATGCATACGACGATCTGATCAGTTCAATGGAGACCTTTCGGGCAGAGCTGGTGGAGCGATGCGAAGCGTTGTATAGCAGGTTTGATACGGATATCACATCTTACATTGCCGCTTTGAAGAACAAAGGAGATACAGATCTTGCTGCGATAACGCAACAGCTTCTTGACTTCCGGAATACGAATGAAGCTGAATTTCTGGCATGGTTCGAACGGATCAAGGGGATCTTCGGAACGGATCCGGGCGGGAATATGCTGAATGAGATTGAAAAGTTATCAAATTTGGTAAATGATCTGTCTGATATGCTGTATGCCGGAGCAGTGACGGCCAGACTGGAGACAGAAGAGGGCGATTACATAACCGATGATACGGGGATACCGATACTGGTCGAGTGGCCAATATGCAGATGCAGCGGTTGATATTTTGAAAGGAGGATTTACTGATATGTCAGCAGGAAGAAAGATAACAGATCTGGCAGAAACAACGTCAGTCACAAGAGAAAGTAGCTATATGGTCGAGATGGGAGACGGCACAGGGTCAAAGCACATCAAACATAAAAATCTTGTGAGTCAGCTTAAAGAAGAGATCACGGGGGGAGGTACATCGAATATCGAAGAAATGACATATGATGAGACGATGGATTTCCTGAACGGGACTGGTGAGGAAGGGGAGGCGTTATCATGAATGGTAAAATATTGAACAAAGAGGCATTAAAAGCGTGGATTCTTTCGAAAATGGTGACACTGACGAACAATCTGTTGGCGACTACGCCGGGAATATCTGCCATGGATGCGGCGCAGGGGCCGGTGATACAGGGACAGATTGATGCGATAAATAGCAATATGGCTGATGGTCAAATAGCCTTTTCAATAGTAGACGGAGAGCCATATGTAAAGGTAGGTGCTGATGCACCGCGCCCTTTTAACGGCGACTGTGTGATAAATATACCGGGAACAGTTGAACTTTATGGTTACGATAATGGTGCGTATAAACCTCTACGTGCAGCATCAATCGCGCTTAAAGTTCAAATAAGAAACCGAACTGCCACTATTTCCTCTAGCGCATCATTTTCAACATCTCAATATCCCGGGGGTTGGATGGGAAAGGTGTCTTTTGGCAACCCGTCCGTAACTAAATAAATGCATGTTTTTTTAGGATAGCCTATAGTTTCCGGAGCATCTTCCACCTGTTACACCGCTCGGAGCACTGACAAACCGAGTGCTGATTACAACATTTTCAGCATCTTCGATATCATATATGCCGGATTCTGTATAGCTTGCATTACCGATAGATACCGTTGTAGTTGTATAAGTGTTACTAATATTTATTTCTATACACTTTTTACTACAAGTTGATAAGGAGATACTTGAACTATCATAACCAGCATTACGGTATGATACCGCTAATGAAAAACTTCCAGTAATATCAACGCTGTCACCCAATTTTTTTCTTACTGCATCAGCACCTGTTATGTAGAAATCGTTCCCTTCCTGCTCAAATGAGCACCCACC